>ERZ791917.8-NODE-8-length-291921-cov-62.071728_pt1 | contig 291921 bp, 277 predicted proteins | sample MGYA00510138_ERZ791917 | MGnify/ENA primary metagenome ERZ791917 (study PRJEB30046, sample SAMN00792102) | human gut metagenome | study: EMG produced TPA metagenomics assembly of the A metagenome-wide association study of gut microbiota in type 2...
TTGAATTACTTATTCAGAACTTTCGAGGATGTGTTTCATTGTTTAATTATCAAGGATCTTTGCCGCTCCGACTCGGATCAGCTCGTTTATTTTATCACAGAGCTTTTCGTTTGTCAAGAACTTTTTTGATTTATTTTTTGAAGTTTTTTAACTTCTTCGCCGTTCTTTCGATCAGCAACTCGTTTATTTTATCAAACTCATTCGCTTTTGTCAAGAACTTTTTAATTTATTTTTTGGATTAGTTTTTTCAAACCTATCACCAACTCTGCTATCTTATCAGATGTGAAGCTGTTTGTCAAGAACTTTTTCCACAAAAAATATCATTTTGTTTTTGGCTTTCAAACGGAGAAGGAGGGATTTGAACCCTCGCGCCGGTTACCCGACCTACACCCTTAGCAGGGGCGCCTCTTCAGCCACTTGAGTACTTCTCCAAATGCCTAAATATAAAATGATATGTGCAGTCACTCATTCGTGACGCATGGTTTATTATACAAAAACCTTACGTTCTTGTCAACCCGTTTTTTCGAATTTTTTGTTTTTTTCTTACTATTATAGAAAATATGCCTTACAGAACCCAAATCAGCCCCCAGAATAGCAGAAAAGAGCGCATATCACGCTCTTTTCTGAAACCGCTACGCGGTTACGACGGCTTCAATTCTCTTCTTTACCATCTCGGCAATCTCTGTTGTCTTCATTCCCTGGTATTCCTCGTATGGGATCGGGTCGAGAAAATGGACTTCTACCGTTACAGGACGGACGGTATTGGAGTCAAACGGAACAAAACAGTTTTTTAACGCAACCGGCACGATCGGGCATTTTGCTTTTACTGCAATCTTGAAGCTGCCGCTTTTAAACTCCAGCAGCTGGTTTCCCTTTCTGCTCCTCGTTCCTTCCGGAAACAGAATGACGTTTTTGCCTTCTTTTACGGCATCGGCCGCCTCATTGATAACCTGCATTGACTGCCGCAGATTCTCCCGGTCCATAAACAGCGCGTGGATGCACGCAAAGACCTGTTTTAAAAACGGAATATGCTCTACCTCTTTTTTGGCAACAACTGTAAAGGTACGCGAGCACGCTCCTGCGATCGCCAGCACATCGTACAGTCCCTGGTGATTCGGATACATCACAAAACCGTCCTGCTCCGGAAGATTTTCTGCTCCATAGGATTCCACAATGACGTTTCCGCCTTTGTTCGCCCGCTGTACAATAAAGCGCAGCATTTTAAAGTGCTCTTCCAGACTGTACTTGTCCGGATGCGCTGCATGGTAACAGAGCCGGCACCACATCCACGGAACCAGAAGCAGATTCCGCAGCACCATCAGTAAAATTCGTTTCATATTTTTCTTCCCTTCCCCAAACGAGAAAAACGTGCCTGAGCTTTTTTCTCTCAGACACGTTTTTCGACGCTGTATTATTCCTGCGTTTTCTCAGAAGCCGTTTCGTTCTCTTTCTCCGAAACCGAAGTCTCCTCGGACGCCTCTTTGTCTCTTACTTTTGCAATGCTGGCAACCTTGATTTCGCCGTCCACATCCATCAGCTTAACGCCGGATGTGATCCGTCCCATCACAGAAATGCCGGAGCATGGCGTACGGATGATGATTCCCTCTGTGGTGATCATCATGATCTCATTATCCTCGTTGACCGCCTTGGAACCGATCAGGTTTCCGGTCTTTTCGGTAATCTTATAGCATTTGACACCCTTGCCGCCGCGGAGCTGTACGGTAAACTCTGCCATCGGCGTCCGTTTGCCCATGCCGTTTTCGGATACGACAAGGAGATAGTCTCCCTGCGTGCAGATCTGCATGCCGACTACTTCATCGCCATCCAGAAGGTTGATGCCGCGTACACCCATGGAAACACGGCCTGTCGTACGCACATCGTTTTCCTTGAAGCGGATACACTGGCCGAATTTCGTTACCAGAATAATCTCTTTCTCGTTATCAGTTGTCTTAACTTCAATCAGTTCATCATCATCGCGGAGCGCAATGGCAGCAAGACCCGTTTTTCTGACGTTCTCGTACTCTTCGAGCGGCGTCTTCTTCACCAGTCCCTTTTTCGTTGCCATAAACAGATAATGGCCCTTCTCATATTTGCGCATTGGAATAACAGCGGTAATCTTCTCTCCCGGCTGCAGCTGGAGAAGGTTGACAATCGCCGTTCCTCTTGCGGTTCTGGACGCCTCCGGAATCTCGTATGCTTTCAGACGGTAGACTCTTCCCGTATTCGTAAAGAACATGAGGTAATGATGGGTCGTCGTCATCAGAAGCTCCTCGATGTAGTCGTCCTCGATGGTCTGCATGCCCTTGATTCCCTTGCCGCCGCGGTTCTGGCTGCGGAAGTTGTCAACGGTCATACGTTTGATATAGCCCAGTTTCGTCATGGTGATGACGGTATTCTCGCGCGGAATCAGATCCTCCATGGAGAGATCGTACTCATCAAAGCCGATGGAAGTTCTTCTGTCATCGCCGTATTTTTCGGATACGGTCAGAATCTCCCTGCGGATAACGCCAAGAAGCACCTTGCGGTCTGCGAGGATGGCTTTTAACTGCTCGATGCGCGCCATCAGCTCTTTGTACTCGTTCTCGAGCTTCTCCCGTTCCAGACCGGTCAGAGCGCGCAGACGCATGTCTACGATTGCCTGGGCCTGGGCATCACTCAGATCGAAGCGTTCCATCAGGTTCTTCTTTGCCTCTGCCGCATTCGCGGATGCACGGATGATATGGATCACTTCGTCAATATGGTCAAGCGCTTTTAAGAGTCCTTCCAGGATATGACTTCTCTCCTGCGCTTTGTTCAGATCGTATTTTGTTCTTCTCGTCACAACCTCTTCCTGATGCTGCAGATAATACGTCAGCATCTCCAGAAGGTTCATGACTTTCGGCTGATTGTTTACCAGTGCAAGCATGATCACACCAAAGGTATCCTGCATCTGGGTATGTTTGTACAGCTGGTTTAAGATGACGTTTGCATTGGCATCGCGGCGCAGTTCGATACAGATGCGCATACCCTCACGGTTGGAGTGGTCCGCAATGCCGGTGATGCCGTCGATCTTTTTATCTCTTACCAGCGCGGCGATGTTCTCGATCAGGCGCGCCTTGTTTACCATGTACGGGATCTCGGTTACGATGATCTCGCTCTTTCCGTTCGGCAGTGTCTCGATGTTTGATACCGCACGAACACGGATTTTACCGCGGCCGGTACGGTAAGCCTCGTCGATACCGCGGGTACCGAGAATTTCTGCTCCCGTCGGGAAGTCAGGGCCTTTTACAATGCCAAGAATCTCCTCCAGATCTGTCGTACGGTCCTCCTCGATGATATTATCAATAATTTTTACAATGGCACTTACCACCTCGCGCAGATTGTGCGGCGGGATGTTCGTTGCCATACCGACTGCGATACCGGAAGTACCGTTTACCAGAAGGTTCGGGTAGCGGGCCGGCATAACAACAGGCTCTTTTTCGGTTTCATCAAAGTTCGGGGCGAAGTCTACGGTGTCTTTGTTGATATCCGCCAGCATCTCCATCGAGATTTTGCTTAAACGTGCCTCGGTGTATCGCATAGCCGCAGCGCCGTCGCCGTCGACGGAACCGAAGTTTCCATGGCCGTCCACCATCGGATAACGGGTTGCCCAGTCCTGTGCCATGTTGACGAGTGCTCCGTAGATAGAGCTGTCGCCGTGCGGGTGATATTTACCCATCGTATCACCGACGATACGCGCGCACTTACGGTGCGGCTTATCCGGCGTATTGTTCAGTTCACTCATGGAGTACAGAATACGTCTCTGTACCGGCTTTAAGCCATCGCGGACGTCTGGAAGTGCACGGGATGCAATTACGCTCATCGCGTAGTTGATGTAGGATTCCTCCATCGTGTCTTTCAGATCGACCTCGTGAATTTTATCAAAAACATTATCTTCCATCTTTTCCTCCACTTCAGTTCACAGGACTTTTTAGATATCCAGGTTGTTTGCGTATTTTGCTCTCTCTTCGATAAAGTCACGGCGCGGTTCTACCTTGTCGCCCATGAGTGTATTGAAGGTCAGGTCAATTTCAGAAGAATACTCTTCGTCGAACACAACGCGGCGCAGAACACGGCGTTCCGGGTCCATGGTGGTCTCCCAGAGCTGCTCCGCATCCATCTCTCCCAGTCCTTTGTAACGCTGGATCTTATTATCTCCGCGTCCAATCTCATTGAGGATCTGATTCATCTGATCGTCGTCGTATGCGTACCATACTTTTTTGTTTTTCTCAATCTTGAACAGCGGCGGCTGTGCCAGGTAAACGTGGCCCTGTTTGATCAGCTCCGGCATGAAGCGGTACAGGAACGTCAGCATCAGCGTGTCGATGTGCGCGCCGTCGACATCGGCATCGGTCATGATGATGATCTTGTCGTAGCGCAGTTTGGTGATATCGAAATCGTCGTGGATTCCGGTTCCGAATGCCGTAATCATCGCTTTGATCTCGGCATTGGCATAAATTTTATCGAGACGTGCTTTCTCTACATTCAGGATTTTTCCACGCAGAGGCAGGATCGCCTGCGTTGCACGGCTTCTCGCGGATTTTGCGGAACCGCCCGCGGAATCTCCCTCGACCAGGAAGATCTCACAGTTTTTCGGATCCTTGTCGGTGCAGTCTGCCAGTTTTCCAGGCAGGGACATACCGTCCAGTGCGGATTTTCTTCTCGTCAGGTCACGCGCTTTTCTTGCAGCCTCTCTCGCACGCTGGGAAAGCAGGGACTTTTCAACGATCGTTTTTGCGACAGCCGGGTTCTGCTCCAGGAACAGCTCGAGCTGGGTGCTCACGATATTGTCGACTGCTCCTCTCGCCTCGCTGTTTCCAAGTTTCTGCTTTGTCTGGCCCTCGAACTGCGGCTCCTCGATTTTGATGCTGACAATCGCCGTCATACCCTCGCGGATGTCTTCTCCGGTCAGGTTCGGTTCGCTGTCTTTTAACAGTTTATTTGCTCTTGCATATTCATTAAAGGTTTTCGTCAGCGCATTCCGGAATCCCACGATATGGGTACCGCCCTCCGGCGTCGTAATGTTGTTGACGAAACCGTACGTATTTTCCTGATAGGAATCGTTGTGCTGCATCGCAACCTCAACGAGAACGCCGTCTCTTTCTCCCTCGCAGTAGATGATGTCCGGGTAGAGCGCCGTTTTGCTCTTGTTCAGGTAGCTGACAAACTCTTTGATACCGCCCTCGTAGTGGAATGCTTTTTCCACTACCGGATCCGTGCGCAGATCGCGCAGAACAATGCGCAGTCCCTTGGTCAGAAATGCGGTCTCGCGGAGTCTTGTTTTTAAAACGTCGTAATCATAAACCGTCTCCTCGAACATCGTGTCATCCGGCAGGAAACGGACCTCGGTACCTGTTTTTTCGATCGGACAGGTATCGATAACCTCCAGCTTATTCATGGTTTTTCCGCGTTCATACCGCTGGAAGTAAACCTTTCCATCGTGATAAACGCGCACCTCAAGCCAGTTGGACAGCGCATTTACAACGGATGCACCAACGCCGTGCAGACCGCCGGATACCTTGTACCCTCCGCCGCCGAACTTTCCGCCTGCGTGCAGCACCGTAAAGACAACCTCAACGGCCGGAAGGCCCGACTTATGATTGATGCCGACCGGAATACCACGGCCGTCGTCGATGACGGTGATGGAGTTGTCCGGGTTAATCGTAACGTCAATATTTTTGCAGTATCCTGCCAGTGCCTCGTCTACCGAGTTGTCGACAATCTCATAGACCAGATGGTGAAGTCCCCGTGCGGAGGTACTGCCGATATACATACCTGGGCGCTTCCGTACGGCTTCCAGACCCTCCAGAATCTGAATCTGATCTGCACCATACTCTGTCTTTTCCATGTTCTCTGTACTCATTTAGATTCCTCCTGTTTCTTTGTGAAACACAGATCCCTCGACCACCTGGAATACGCTGTTTGCCTCAAAATGATTTTCGACAAACTCATCCAGTCCGGTACAGGTAATCAGTGTCTGTATGCTGTGAATGCTCTGCAGAAGATAATTCTGCCGGCTGCCGTCCAGCTCCGACAAAACATCATCCAGCAGTAAAACCGGTGTATCGTGAATTTCCTCCTCGACCAGACGGATCTCCGCCAGTTTCAGCGAAAGCGCCGCCGTCCTCTGCTGCCCCTGGGAACCGTATTTACGGATATCAATGTCGTTGACCCGCACACAGAAATCGTCCCGGTGCGGCCCGGTGTAGGACTGTCCGAAACGCAGATCACGCTCTCTTCCGGCTTTTAACTCTTCGGAAAACCCTTCCTCGGACACATTCGGTTCATAGGTAATCAGAATCTGCTCCTTTCCTCCGGTCAGATTCTGATGGATCTCGGATAAAATATCATTCAGGCGGCTGATAAACTTTTTCCGCTCGGAAATAATGCTTGTTCCATAGCGGACCATCTGCTCATCCCAGATCTCGAGCGTATCCGCCATTCTGCCGGAAAACGAAATCTCTTTAAGCAGCTTGTTTCTCTGCGCCACCACTTTATTATAATTGGCAAGCTCGATCATGTATAGTCTTGACAATTGACAAATTTCGCTATCCAGGAAACGCCGGCGCTCCGCAGGACCGTTTTTGATGATATTCAGGTCCTCCGGAGAGAAAAACACAATATTTACAATGCCAAAAAGTTCCGACGCTTTGCGGATCGGAACTCCATCGATGGCGATTCCCTTGGATTTATTTTTTTTCAGATGCATATCGATTTTATGCGTGCTGCCGTTCCGCTCCACCATCATCCGGATATGGGCTTCCTCCCGGTCAAACTGGATGATTTCGCGGTCCTTGCTGCCACGGTGCGATTTTGTCGTACCCGCGAGATATAAAGCCTCGAGAATATTCGTCTTTCCCTGGGCATTGTCGCCGTAGAGAATATTCGTTCCGGGGCTGATATTTATGCATAAACTCTCATAATTCCGATAGTTCTTCAGTTCTAAAGATTTGATATACATGAGCACTCGTCCGTGAAAAATTAGCTTAAGTTTTTAAGCCTTATTTTTTAATTTGTATCTCATTTCCATTGTAGCAGACAACATCTCCGTCATAGAGCTTGCGGCCGCGGCGGGTGTCTACTTCACCGTTTACGGTCACTTCGCCGTCCTTGATGACGAGCTTTGCTTCCACGCCGTCTTCTACCAGAGCCGCAGCTTTTAATGCCTGGCCCAGTTTGATGTAATCTTCACGCAGCGTAATAATTTCCATTTTTTCCTCCTGCACTGCCGTGCCTTTTCCTCACGTAAGTTCGCAGTTTTCAACCTGTGTGGCTGTAAAACCGCTGAAAGTTCTTTCAGAAAAGGTTCCGGCAGATTTCAAACTTATGTGACTTATCTCACGGAATTGAAGTTTACCGGCAGAATCAGATAGATATAGCTCTCTTCTTCGTTCCGGATAAAACATGGAGCCTTCGGGTTGACCAGATAAATCGAAATCTCCTCGTCGTCAATAACACGAAGTGCATCGATCAGGAATTTCGGGTTAAAACCGATCATAATATCCTTGCCTTCTTTGTTGATATCGATCTCTTCTTTCATGGAACCCATCGCGGAGTTGATCTGCAGTTCCATCGCTCCATCCTGGATGTCGATGATGATCGGTTTTTTGTCGCCTTCTTTGACAAGAAGCGTCGCACGGTCGATACAGCTTAAGAATTCTTTTTTGTTGATCGTCACTTTTGTCTCGTAATCACTCGAAAGCATCTGGTCGATGCGGAAATATTCACCGTCGATCAGTCTGGAAACGACCGTTGTATCATCGAACTTGAACATAATGTGGTTTTCCGAGAAGTAAATATCAATCTGATCATCCATCTCGCCGGACAGAATTTTGCTGATTTCGTTCAGGGTTTTTCCCGGAACAACGACTTTTCGGTCCGGATACGAATCTTTCAGCTCAATTCTGCGGATCGCAATACGGTGTCCGTCCAGAGATACGACGCGAAGTGTGTTATCTTTGATTTCAAAAAGCTCACCGGTCATCAGTTTGTTGTTCTCATTGGCTGCAATGGAGAAAATGGTCTGACGGATCAGTTCTTTTAAGGTGAACTGGGAAATGGAAACACAATCGGAAGTTTCGAGAATCGGCAGATAGGAAAAATCTTCTCCTGACTGTCCCGGAATGTTAAATTTTGCTTTTTCACACGTAATCGTGGTTACCAGATTTTCATCTGTTTCTATTGTAACCTGATTATCCGGAAGTTTTCTTACGATCTCAGAAAAAATTTTTGCATCCAGAGCAACAATACCGCGTTCCAGAATCATACCTGTGACGATGGTTTCGATTCCGAGTTCCATATCGTTGGAGGTAAATTTGATCACGTTGGAAGATGCATCAATCAGAATGCATTCCAGAATCGGCATGGTTGTTTTACCGGAGACAGCTTTCATAGCGATACCAACGCTTTTTACAAGGTCTGCTTTGTCAAACACTAATTTCATAATTGTGGATAACTCTCCTTTCCTCACTGCTTGGTGAGTCTGCTTATAAAGAAAAAATATAGTAAAAATCCGTAGTCTTAGTCATAGGGGCTGTGGATATGTGGAAAACCCCGTCAAGAATGCGGAAATACTGGAAAAATCGATCTGTATAACTCTGTGAATAATCGAACGTGAACCTGTGTATGAAATGTTGATAACTTCAGGCCCCAAATTTGTCCACAATTCATCCACAGGCTTTCCACATCGGTTTGTGTATAAATAAGGGCCTGTCAACCGATGAGTTTCTTCTTATATAAATGTAAATCGGTTTTAACCGTTTTGACAGAGTTACAAAGGCTCCGCCTATTTCGACGGGTTGATCTTCTTCTTTAAGATGTCTACCGTGTTGCGGACACTGTCTTTAGCACTCATTTCCTTTTCGATCTTTTCAATGCCGTGCATGACAGTGGTATGATCGCGGTCGCCCATCATTTTTCCGATTCCGGTCAGCGGGGCATCGAGCATTTCGCGGCACAGATACATTGCGATCTGGCGCGGGAATACGATTTTGCTGCTCCGCTTGCTGCCGACAATGTCGGACGGCGTAATATCGAAGTGATCTGCAACGGTGTCGATGATAAATTCCGGCGTGATCACCTTCTTCTCGTTCGGGGAGATGATGTCGCGCAGCACCTGCTCTGCAAGATCAATGTTGATTTCACGTTTTTCAAGGTTTGCGTATGCAATGATTTTGTTGAGAGCGCCTTCCAACTCACGGATGTTCGATTTAATATTGGAAGCGATGTATTCGATCACATCGTCGCTGACGGAATAGCCGTCTAATTCCTGTTTCTTTCGGAGAATGGCGATTCGCGTCTCATAATCCGGGCTCTGGATATCGGCAAGGAGTCCCCATTCGAAACGGGAACGGATGCGGTCTTCCAGGATATCCATGTCTTTCGGGGGACGATCCGAAGAAAGGATGATCTGTTTGTTGGCGCCGTGCAGCGTATTGAAGGTATGGAAAAACTCTTCCTGTGTGGATTCCTTTCCTATAATAAACTGCACATCATCGATGAGAAGTACGTCGATATTGCGGTATTTCTCACGGAATTTGGTCATTGCGGTGTTGTTGCTGTTTCGGATGGCCTCGATGACTTCATTGGTAAATTCTTCACTCGTTACGTAGAGAATCCGCGAAGACGGGTTCTTCTGAAGAATAAAATGTGCGATCGAGTGCATCAGATGGGTTTTGCCCAGTCCAACACCACCGTATAAAAACAGCGGATTGTAGATTTCTCCCGGGGATTCGGCCACGGCGAGAGAAGCTGCATGGGCAAATTTGTTATTGCTGCCGACCACGAAGGTATCAAAGGTATACTTTGGATTCAGGTTCGGCACATAGAGATTTTTCTGGACGGGAGCAGGCACTTTTTCCTGTTTCACTTCTTCCGGAAGAATAAAGCGGATCTCATAGTTGACACCTGTGATTTCCGCGATTGCCACTTTAATAGGAAGAGTATATTTTTTGCTCACGTAATCGAGACCCATTTTTTCGGATGGAACCAGGATTGTGATCAGATTGTCCTCAACCGAATGGATCGTAAGTGGTTCAATCCATGTAGTAAAGGAGATCTCAGATAATTCGTGCTCGTCCCGCACTCTCTGCAGTATTTCTTTCCATTTATCTTGTACGATTTCCATGCTTTTTCTGTCGCTCCGCTTCTATAATCATTGCTTTTTGGGGATAACTTCTGTCTGGAAAACGAAATTTTCCCCGAATAGTCGCATTTTTACTTCTATATGATATAATAAAATGCCGTTTTATTCAACCCAAAAATGTGGATAATTATTTTTTTATCCACAGAATGTGTAAAAAATTTTCCTGTTGATGAAATGGAGGATAGTTTGTGGATAACAGGGAATCTTATGTTGATAAAATTGTGGATAGAGGGCTGGAAAAACCGAAATGTGTAAAGTCTGGAAAACTTATATACACATTATACATGGCGTAAATACTGGAAAAATTGGAAATGCCCACAGGTTGTACACAGCAAAACCGAAAGTTATCCACAAGGTTATCCACAGATTGTGGATAATGTTGATTACGGTTACAAGATATCGTGTGGAAAGCGCAAAAATCGAACTGGTATTTGTACGCGTGTGGCGGACAGTGTGGATAAGTTGTGGATAAACCGAAAATCAGCACACGGAAGGCACGGGCAGCGGCAGACCGGAAAACCGCGTCAGAGCGGCATTTTTCCCGAAAAAAACTGCGAAAATTATTGATTTTAGGGTTGACGAAATGGGGGTTTATGAATATAATTGAAATGATGTTTTCTGTCATACATGTAGTGAAATACTGCCTTGCAGGCAGTTATTGATTAGAATTTAAAGGAGGTGCCTTATCTTATGAAAATGACATTTCAGCCGAAAAAAAGATCCAGAGCTAAAGTTCACGGATTCAGAGCAAGAATGAGCACAAAAGGTGGAAGAAAAGTTTTAGCTGCAAGAAGATTAAAAGGAAGAAAAAAATTATCAGCATAAAACCAAAGGCCGCATAAAATTTATGTGGTCTTTTCTTCTATCTAAAGCTATTCAATGAAAAGAAAATTTAGACAAATCATGAAGGAAAGAATGGATTCATGAAATATTCGGAAAGCCTGAAAAAAAACAGAGATTTTCAGCTGGTTTATAAGCAGGGAACATCGTTTGCAAACCGATTTCTGGTCATGTATGTGAAGAAAAATCAGCTGGGACGGAACCGGATTGGAATTTCAGTAAGTAAAAAGGTTGGAAACAGCGTTGTGCGCCACCATCTGGCGAGACTGATCCGGGAGAGTTATCGTCTGCATGAAGAGGAATTTCAGTGTGGAATGGATGTAGTTGTGATCGCAAGAGTTAATGCAAAAAACTGTACGTATTTCGAGATAGAGGGAGCACTTTTGCATCTGGGAAAACTGCATCATATATTAAAGGAAACAGAAAAATGAAGACGGTATTGATAAAAGGTATCCGGTTTTATCAGAAGTACCTGTCTCCTCTGAAGAGGGTGCACTGCCCTTATACGCCGACCTGCTCGCAGTACGGGCTGGAAGCGATTCAGAAATATGGTGCTTTCAAAGGAAGTCTGCTGGCATTATGGAGAATACTGAGATGTAACCCGTTTTCACACGGAGGTTACGACCCTGTGCCGTAGATAAATAAGGAGGAAAAGACGTTTTGGATATCGTACTGAGTAAATCAACGTGGCCGATTATCGGGTGGGTATGCCAGATCCTCGGCTGGCTGATCAATGGAATTTATTTTTGTCTGGAAAAAATTGGAATTCCGAATATCGGTATTGCGATTATTCTGTATACGATTATCATTTATCTCGTTCTGACGCCGCTTCAGATCAAGCAGCAGAAGATGTCGAAGATGATGAGCGTAATGCAGCCGGATCTGCAGAGAATTGAAAAGAAATATCAGAACAAAAAAGACCAGGCTTCTCAGATGAAAAAATCTGAAGAAACCATGGCAGTTTATCAGAAATACGGTGTCTCCCCGACAGGAAGCTGCAGTACACTGCTGATTCAGATGCCGATTCTGCTTGCACTGTACCAGGTTATCTATCATATTCCGGGATATATCGGAAGTGTCCGCAATGTATTCCAGGGACTGACAACACAGATGATGGGTGTATCAGGATATTCTGACATCCTGACACAGTTTATCACAGATAACCGTGTTACCATGTACAGTAAAGTAAGTGAAACATTAACCGAAAATAACCTTCTGGACATGTTTTATGTGCTGAAACCGTCCCAGTGGACGAAGCTGGCTGACATCAGCGAGTTCTCCGGTATTGCGGATACCATTACAAAAACCGCCGCGGAGTCCAAGCATATCAACATGTTCCTTGGATTTAATATCACACAGTCTCCGATGGATGTCATCCGCGAGGGTATGGCAAACGGATCTGCGCTTCTGATTGCAGGAGCAATTCTGGTGCCGATTCTGGCATGGTTTACCCAGTGGCTGAACTACAAGCTGATGCCGCAGGCACCATCTTCCAACAACGGAAATAAGACAGCAAACTCCATGGAAAATTCCATGAAGACCATGAACACGGTAATGCCTGTTTTCTCCGCATTTATGTGTTTATCATTCTCCATCGGTATTGGTATTTACTGGATCGCCGGTGCGCTCGTTCGAAGTGTACAGCAGGTTATCATCAACCGCCATATGTCCTCGATCGACATGGATGAGGTGATCCGCAAAAACCAGGAAAAAGCTGCAAAGAAGAGAGAAAAAGCCGGCCTTCCGCCGCAGAAAATCACACAGGCTGCAACGCAGAGTGTGCGTAATATTCAGGTACAGGAGAACGAAGAGCCGTCTGCTGAGGAAAAAGAGGCAGCAAGAAAGGCTTCGACTGAGTATTACAACAGCAATCAGGAATACCGCGCCGGAAGCATCGCTGCGAAAGCAAACATGGTAAAACAGTTTGATGAAAAGAACAGCAAAAAGAAAAAATAGGGGGTAAATCTTTATGGAGTTTATCGAAGTATCCGCAAAAACCGTGGACGACGCCATTACAAAAGCCTGCATCGAGCTTCAGGCTGCCAGCGATAAACTGGAGATCCAGGTCATCAGCGAAGGCAGTTCCGGATTCTTTGGAATCGGAAGTAAACCGGCTGTGATCCGTGCCGCTGTAAAAGCCGCACCGGAAAAAGAACCGGAAGCACCCCAGAAACCAGAGAAAAAAGAGGCAGCTCCTGCACCGGTAAAGGAAGCGCCGAAAAAAGAAGCTGTAAAGAAAGAAACGGAAAGAAAATCTGCTCCGCGTCAGGCAGAAACTGCAAGACGCTCCGAGCCAAGAGAAGAGCGTGAAGTAGTTCAGAGAACAGACGAGGAAATCGCCCAGATCAAGGCAACGGCACTTGAGTTCTTAAGCGGTGTATTCAAAGCCATGGAGCTCCCGGTTGAGATCCAGATGGAGTATAATGCCGAGAACGGTTCTCTTGAAGTTGATTTTGCCGGTGAGGATATGGGCATCCTGATCGGCAAAAGAGGACAGACGCTGGATTCCCTTCAGTATCTGACCAGCCTTGTAGTCAATAAAGAGCAGAAGGATTACGTTCGTGTCAAACTTGATACGGAAAATTACCGCAAGCGCAGAAAAGAAACACTGGAAAACCTGGCAAGAAACATCGCTTACAAAGTGAAAAAGACCAGAAGACCGGTTTCCTTAGAGCCGATGAATCCTTACGAGAGAAGAATCATCCACTCTGCACTGCAGGGAAATAAATTTGTGGAGACCTACAGCGAGGGCAGCGAGCCATATCGCCACGTTGTTGTAGCGCCGAAACGATAAGAAAGCGTAAAAAATATGCAAAAAGACGGTACCTGTGTAAAATACGGGGTACCGTCTTTTCTGGTTTTCTGCTAAAATGGAACTATTCAGAGCCATGCGAAAGGAAAGAAAAAATGTGGATCTGAATACTGGGATCCCCAAAAAGAGAGGTTTTAGAAAGGACTGGAAACAATGGCAGGATTTCATTTGGATGATACGATTGCTGCGGTGTCCACAGCGATGGCGCCGGCGGGCATTGGTATTGTAAGAATCAGCGGAAACGATGCGTTCGAAGTGGCGGACCGCGTATTCCGTGCAAAAAAAGAAGGAAAAAAGCTTTCCGCGGTCAAATCCCATACGATTCATTATGGCTGGATTACCGAAGGGGAGGAAGTGATTGATGAGGTCCTTGTCATGGTGATGAAAGGGCCGAAAACATATACGGGCGAGAATACCGTCGAGATCGACTGTCACGGCGGGGTGCTGGCGGTGAAAAAAGTGCTCGAGGCAGTCTTAAATGCCGGTGCGCGGGCAGCAGATCCGGGCGAGTTTACGAAACGGGCGTTTCTGAACGGAAGAATGGATCTGACGCAGGCCGAAGCGGTCATGGATGTTATTTCGGCAAAGAGTGCTTATGCCTTAAAAAGCTCTGAGAGCCAGCTTCGCGGAACAGTGAAAAAGGCGATCCGGACAATTCGCGAGAAGCTGATTTATGAGATCGCGTTTATCGAGTCGGCGCTTGATGACCCGGAGCACATCAGTCTGGACGGATACCCGGAGCGGCTGGCCGTGGTTGTTGCGGAGCAGAAAAAGCAGGTTGAAAAGCTCCTGGCATCTGCGGATGAGGGTAAGATGATCCAGGAGGGCATCAAGACAGTTATTCTTGGAAAGCCGAATGCCGGAAAATCGTCGCTTTTGAATCTGCTGGCCGGAGAGGAAAAGGCGATTGTAACGGATATCGCCGGAACGACGCGCGATGTGCTCGAGGAAAATCTGGTCTTAAAGGGCATTTCCCTTCGGATTCTGGATACAGCGGGGATCCGAAAAACGGCGGATACGGTCGAGAAAATCGGTGTGGATCGTGCTTTGGAGCATGCAAAGGACGCAGATCTGATTCTCTATGTGGTGGATGCATCCGTGCCGCTCGATGAGAATGATGCAAAAATCATGGAAATCCTGAAAGGGCGCAAGGCGATTGTGCTGCTGAATAAGTCGGATCTGACTGCGGTGATCGAAAAAGAGGAGATGGAGCAAAAGACAGGCGCTCCGGTCATCAGCATTTCCGCGCGGGAAGAGACGGGTATGGAAGAGCTGGAGGAACAGATGAAAAAGATGTTTTTCCAGGGCGAAATTTCGTTCAACGATGAGGTTTACATCACGAATGCGCGCCACAAGCAGGCGCTTCTTGCAGCAAAAAAGAGTCTGGAACTGACGGCAGAAAGCATCGAAATGGGTATGCCGGAGGATTTCTTTTCCATTGATCTTATGAATGCGTATGAGGAGCTGGGTTCGATCATCGGTGAAGCGGTGGGAGAGGACCTTGTGAATGAGATTTTCAGCAAGTTCTGTACAGGTAAATAGTCACGAAACAGTTCGTAGAGTTTAGATAGAAAAGGACAGGAAAAATGGCAGTTTTAGAAGAAACAATTGATATTGCCGTCATCGGTGCGGGCCATGCGGGATGCGAGGCAGCACTTGCGGCAGCGCGGATGGGGCTGGAAACGGTTGTATTTACGGTAAGTGTCGACAGCATCGCGATGATGCCGTGCAATCCGAACATCGGAGGAACCTCGAAGGGACACCTCGTAAAAGAGATCGACGCGCTCGGCGGCGAGATGGGTAAAAATATTGATAAGACGTTTATTCAGTCGAAAATGCTGAATAAATCAAAGGGACCGGCGGTGCATTCGCTGCGTGCGCAGGCAGACAAGCGGGCGTACAGCCAGTCGATGCGCGAGGTTCTCGAAAATACCGATCATCTGACGATCCGCCAGATGGAGATTGCGGAGCTGATCGTGGAAGACGGCGTTCTGACGGGCGTAAAAGCCGTTTCCGGCGCGATTTACCACTGTAAGGCTGCCGTTCTCTGTACCGGCGTTTATCTGAATGCACGGTGTATTTACGGTGATGTGAGCACATATACGGGACCGAACGGCCTGCAGGCGGCAACACATCTGACGGATTCGCTGAAGGCAAACGGCGTGGAGATGGTGCGCTTTAAAACAGGAACTCCGGCGCGTATTGACAAGCGGAGCATCGATTTTTCCAAGATGGAAGAGCAGTTCGGTGATGAGCGTGTTGTGCCGTTCTCCTTCTCGACCGATCCGGAGAGCGTACAGATTGATCAGGAATCCTGCTGGCTGACGTATACGAACGAGGAGACGCACAAAATCATCCGCGAAAATCTCAGCCGGTCGCCGCTCTATTCCGGCATGATCGAGGGAACTGGTCCGCGGTACTGTCCTTCGATTGAGGATAAGGTCGTAAAATTTGCGGATAAAAACCGCCATCAGGTGTTCCTGGAGCCGGAGGGAAGATATACAAACGAGATGTACGTCGGCGGCATGTCGAGTTCACTGCCGGAGGATGTGCAGATTGCGATGTATCACACCGTGCCGGGCCTGGAACACGCGAAAATCGTGCGGAATGCGTATGCGATCGAGTACGACTGCATCAACCCGAGACAGCTTCTGCCGTCCCTCGAGTTCAAGGCGATCAAAAATCTGTTTTCCGGCGGCCAGTTTAACGGCAGTTCAGGATACGAGGAAGCTGCGGCACAGGGCCTGATCGCGGGCATCAATGCGGCGCTCCGCGTGCAGGGAAAAGAGGAGCTTGTGCTCGACCGTTCCGAGTCGTACATCGGTGTTCTGATCGATGACCTCGTAACGAAAGAGAACCACGAGCCGTACCGAATGATGACGAGCCGCGCGGAATATCGTCTGCTGCTCCGTCAGGACAACGCGGATCTGCGTCTGCGCAAATACGGCTACCGCGTGGGTCTGATCAGCGAGGAGCAGTATGAGGCACTGAAAGTAAAAGAACAGCAGATTCAGGAAGAGATTGAGCGCGTGGAGAATACGTATGTGGGAACGAGCTCGAACATCAATGAGCTTCTGGAAGAGTATGGATCAACGCTGCTTTCCGGCGGAAGTTCGCTCGCAGAGCTGATCCGCCGGCCGGAGCTGAATTATAAGATGCTGGCGGAAGTAGATCCGAAAAGACCCAAGCTGCCGGAGGATGTGCAGGAGCAGGTCAACATCAACATCAAGTACGACGGCTACATCAAGCGCCAGATGAAGCAGGTGGAGCAGTTCAAGAAGATGGAAGAGAAGAAGATCCCGGAGAATATCAATTACGACGAGATCCAGAGCCTGCGCATCGAGGCGAAACAGAAGCTGAACCTGTACCGTCCGATCAACATCGGCCAGGCATCCCGTATTTCAGGCGTTTCCCCGGCAGATATTTCGGTTCTGCTGGTGTATCTGGGACATAAATAAATGACAGATATGCATGCCTGAATTACGTTCTTATGCAGCGAAGCAGCAAGTGCTTTCACGCTGTGTGAATCGTAACAAAAAGTGCAGCGGGCACTTGGAAGAATAGAGTAGAACGGAGAACAACATGAAAGAATACAATCTTGAAGGATTTGAGCGCGGCCTTTTTGAGCTTGGAATCACACTTTCCGAGGAGCAGAAAACGCAGTTTCTGCAGTATTATGAGCTGCTTGTAGAGTGGAATTCGTTTATGAATCTGACGGCGATTACGGAGTTCGATCAGGTGATTACGAAGCATTTTCTCGACAGTCTGTCGCTGGTGAAGGTCTGTGATGTGGAACAGGCGGGACGCATTCTCGACGTGGGAACGGGAGCCGGTTTTCCGGGAATCCCGCTGAAAATCGCGTTTCCGGAGGTGGAAGTTGTATTGCTGGATTCACTGAATAAGAGGGTGAAATTCCTGAATGAGGTGATCGGACAGCTTGGCCTTTCGAAAATCACGGCGGTTCACGGAAGAGCCGAGGATTTCGCACGCCAGAAGGATTACCGGGAGCAGTTTGATCTCGTGGTGTCGCGGGCAGTGGCGAATTTAAGCTCCCTTTCGGAATATTGTCTGCCATATGTGAAGGTGGGAGGACGGTTTGTCTCGTATAAATCGGGCAAATTGAATGAGGAGCTTACCGCGGCCCAAAAAGCAATTCATGTGCTCGGCGGCGAGGCGAAAGAGCCGGTTTACTTCCAGCTTACGGGAACCGAGGATGAGAGATCGTTTGTCTGCATCGAGAAGGGGAAGGCAACGCCGAAAAAGTACCCGAGAAAAGCGGGAACACCGGCGAAGGAGCCGATTCAGTAAAGAATAGATTTTTTGAGAAAGCTAAAAAAGAAACAAAAGTGTAAAAGGTGAAATCAGAAGAGATTGTTATGCCGAGTAAGTTGGCATAATAACCTCTTCTGATTTTTTATGTATATATACGATTAAATGTCTAGAAAATTACACTTTTGAGAAAAAAAAACAATTCTCCTATTTGCAGTATTTTGCGCTGAATATTTTGTGAAAATATGATAATTGTTAAGAAAATTATATCAGTGTATGATGAGATAAATAGATCGATTGTGAAACGTAAAAGAAAATATGATAGGGGGGAATGGCATGAGGAAAATATTAAAAATATTTGTTTGCTTCATTGGAATTATGATATCAGCATCTACTGTATCGGCATCTAAACTTGAAATACTATCGGAATCTGAAGATTATGAAAAAATAGTTGAGCTGGCTGATGAAATTGTGTCTGTTACAAATGGAGGACCTGTTGAGGATCCGTTTGAGGAGGGAATCCGTGTATCGGATATTGATTTTGATAATGCATTAAAAGAGTATATTGATACGCCACTTTTGACCTCAGAACTTCTTTCTGTGTCCGAAGTAGAAAGCGCGTTAGAACAAAGCGATTATATTTGGATTATCCCGATTAGAGCATATGGACATTTGTATGAAGCATGTGCGGTAAGGGCAAATGGGGAAGATGGACAACCGATTGATCAATGGCACATAAGTGGAGCCAGAGGATATGAATTAGACGATACGCCGACCTATATAGAACAATTAAATATTTCACTTGCTGCAAACCCAGATATTGTATGGGACAATTATAAGTTTCGACTTGTTGGAGGAGTAGATCCGATTCGTTTTCCGGTCTGGATTACATTCACGGAAACGCAAATGGAGTATCTGATACCGGGACGTGAAGATGCTGCAGCGTGTCTTACAGACAGTTCGGAAATAGCGGAAGATAGACTTGATGGTGAAGAAGAATTCCATGCATATAGTTATGCTGCGGTTGTTGCCGCAGTTGCTGATTCGTCTTATATCGAAACTGACGATGCACAAGGAGGAACCAATATTGTCCTTGATGTTGCAAATCAGCCGGTGAAACATCAAAATAAGATGTTGGTAATTATTTTAGGAATTGGGATTCTGGCAGTTGGTATTATAGCTGGTTTGGCAATTAAAAGGAAACAAAGAAAGTGAAAGGGAAGCCCGGATGAAACATATCTAAAAACGAAAAGCTTGTAACGAAGAAACAGGTGCTATCTGAGAAAAAGAGACAGCACCTGTTTTTTATAGAAATTCCGGAAAATAATGCCAAAAATTCAGCACGGCAGAACGTGAATTACTGCGTTACAAATTTTTTATACACAGCAGCCCGGAATCAGAAATCCGATGTAGCTGATGAGGAACAGTACCAGCCAGATCGTTCCAGGCAGGAGTGTCAGATGGCAGGAGGCGCGTTTCCACTTGGCGGGAAGTTTCGCGGTGAGAGAAGAGTAGCCGTCGTCGATCCAGATCATCAGAGGGACGAGCGCCGGCATCAGGTAGCGGCCCTGAGACTGGTAATCGCTGAAATACGTGTTGTACATGTCCATGAACAGCGTGACCAGGCAGGCGAGGAACAGCATCACAAAGAGGAGAAGCTGCGGCTTTTTGCGGAACCAGTGCGGAACCATGCCGAGGAACAAAAACACTAGGAATCCGAATGCCATCAGGGCGCCGTACAGCAGATAAAGCACCATCGGGAGATGGACGGTCATGTAGGAGAACGAGCCGATGAAGCTGCTGACGGTCGAGAACAGCCAGTTGGAGGTGCGGCCCTCCGGGGTCTGTAAATACGTCTGCTGGAAGCTCCAGCCTTCGGATGCCGGGGTCTGACGATTCTCTGGTTTGTATTCATCGGCTGCGTACAGCGCTGCGGATTCATTCGAGGTGCGCATGCCGAGCAGATCGCCGTCGTGGATGACGGCATTGCGGATGAAGAACCAGCCGCCGATCAGGAAGGCGATAGCGAAAACAGCCAGCGCTTTGACAAAAATTTCTTTTGCCGGTTTCCGGAAATGAATCATCAGCGCGAAGAACAGCAGAATGCTGCACAGCAGGTACGCGTAGGCGTTATAGTACGACAGCGCGCAGAGTCCGCAGCCTGCTCCCAGGCCGATACAGTCTTTTTTGCAGAATGCGCTTTTCATGCCGCGAATCCAGAAATAGATGATCAGTGCGACCGTGAAAACGGCGAACGAGTCGTTGTTCACATAGCAGGAGAGGAACACAAACTGCGGCAGAAAACCGACGAAAATACCGCCGAGCAGTGCGGATTCGCGCCGTTCAAAGAGCTCTTCGCCGATCAGAAACACAACGATCAGTGTGCCGGTGCCGGAAAGGACGCTGGTGAGGCGGGCGGCAGTTAAAAGAGCCGCTGCACTTTTCGTAAACAGCGATGTAATGGCCATAAACACGGAGCTGATGATCGCGGTCAGATACGGATACAGCGCATAGGAGAATCCCCACAGCGGATGGCGCACCGATTCTTCCATGCCGTTCGGCAGTGTGTGGTGTGAGACGATGTATTCCGGAATCAGCATCCGCATCGCCTCATCGGGGGCGTGTTCGGTTTTCAGGAAAATCGAGGTGCCAAAAGAGATGCAGAAAAAGCTGAAAATCAGCATATACTTGGCCCAGTAGTAGTCTTTTTTATTCATAGAGTCTCCTAAAATCTCCAGTCCCGGACGGGAAAAGTCCGGCGTAATGTTTCGCGGCGGAACAAAAATGGAAAAGCGTCCGTCCGCGGATACGTTATAGTATACATGATTCTTATGGTAAAAGAAATTGATTTTTCGTCGAAAAACAAACAAACTGCTCCATGGCTTCACCGTTTTTTCACAAATTTTCCAGCAAATTATCACATTTTCAGAATAAGATAAAGTGTCTTTAGAAAATGAGAGCATCTCCGGCTCTTTCACCCCCAAGGGCGGGCTGGGACTGCTTTAAGAAACAAGGAGGAAGGAACATTGATAGAGGTTAAAAACCTGGTGAAACGCTATGGCGACCACGTAGCTGTCAACAACCTGAGTTTTACCGTAGAAGAAGGCCAGATCTATGGATTTCTTGGCCCGAATGGAGCCGGAAAATCAACGACCATGAATATCATCACCGGCTATCTGGCATCTACGGAGGGCGAAGTGCTGATCAACGGCCACAACATCCTGGAGGAGCCGGAGGAGGCAAAGAAATGCATCGGCTATCTGCCGGAGCTGCCGCCGGTCTACACGGACATGACCGTTCTGGAATATCTGAAATTCGTGGCGGAATTAAAGAAAATTCCAAAGGATCAGAGAAAGAAACAGATTCTTGAGGTCATGAATCTGGTGAAGATCACCGATATGCAGAACCGTCTGATCAAGAACCTGTCGAAAGGATACCGTCAGAGAGTCGGACTGGCACAGGCGGTGCTCGGTTATCCGCCGATCATCATTCTCGACGAGCCGACCGTAGGTCTGGACCCGAAGCAGATCATTGAGATCCGCGATCTGATTAAATCACTGGGCAAAAAACATACCGTTATCTTAAGTTCCCATATCCTTTCCGAGGTCAGCGCCGTCTGCGATTACGTCATGATTATCGCAAAGGGACAGCTCGTTGCGAGTGATACCCCGGAAAACTTAAGTAAACTGATGCTTGGATCAAACACGGTTACATGTACCGTTCACGGAACGAGAAAGCAGCTGGTTCCGGCGCTTAATGCGCTCGATGCAAAAGAGATCCAATATGAAAATACGCCGAATGAGGAGCAGATTAAGGTAAAAATTACCACGGAAAAGGATAAGGATATCCGCGAGGAGCTGTTCTATGCACTGGCAAAGGCCAACTGCCCGATCCTCGAGCTGACTTCCTCCTCGATGTCTCTGGAAGACGTCTTCCTGGAGCTGACCGATGATTCCGGAAAGGCTGCAAGAAAGCTAAAAAAAGCAGAGAAAGAACAGCTGAAACAAAAAGAATGTGAAAAAGAATGTGAACCAGAAGCAGACAAAACGGCTGTCGGGGAAACGTCTGAAGAAAAAAGCACAGATGCAGCGGAATCAGCCGCTGAAACAAAACAGGAGGAGGGAGACGCACAATGACGGCGATTTATAAAAAAGAGTTAAAAAGCTATCTGACAAGCATGGTCGGATATCTGTTTATGGCGTTTACTCTGGCGCTGTTCGGTCTGTATTTTACGGCCATCAACCTGCAGCAGGGTTACCCGGAGATCGGATACGCACTGCAGAATTCCGCATTTATTCTGCTGATCGCAGTACCGGTTCTGACGATGCGTGTCCTGTCGGAGGAGCAGAAAAATAAGACGGATCAGCTGCTCCTTACCGCACCGGTAAAAATTTCCGATATTATCCTTGGAAAATATCTGGCGCTTCTCACCATTTATGTGATTCCGGTGCTGATCATGTGCCTGTACCCGCTGCTTCTTGGAACCCACGGAACGGTTTCCTACGCCGTATCCTACACTTCGATCCTTGGTTATTTCCTGCTGGGGGCAGCCTATATTTCGGTCGGCGTGTTTGTTTCCTCCATCACCGAGAGCCAGGTCATCGCAGCCGTTGTCGGCTTTGTGATCCTGTTCCTGTGCTACGTGGAGAGCGGTATTGCAAATTTCTTCCCGGAGGGAGCTGGAAGCTCCTTCTTTGCGTTCTTTATCATCATTGCACTGGTATGCCTCTGGATCGGCAGTATGATTAAAAACCCGATCATTACAGGTGTGATTGCCGTGATCGGCGAAGGCGCGCTGACGGCAGTTTACTTCACAAAATCCACCCTTCTCGAGGGCAAAATCCAGGATCTGCTCGGTGTATTCAACATGGCAGGCCATATGGATAACTTTGTGAACGGTATTCTGGACATTGGCGGTGTTGTTTACTACCTGTCCGTCATTGCAATCTGCACTTTCCTTGCAATGCAGTCCCTGCAGAAGAAACGCTGGAATTAGGAGGTGGAGACGATGAGCAGCGAAAAGAAAGAAAAGAAACAGCATAAAATGAATTTTAATATTAAAGAAAAGCTGAAAAAGACGTTCTCCAAAGAACATCTGAAGGAAGTGTTTACCGGCGAGGAGCAGAAAAAGCATCTGAAACAGGGCTCTTATTCTTCGATTATGACGGTGATTGTTCTGGCTGTGATTGTGGTTATTAACCTGATTGTGGCGCAGATTCCGACCAGCAAAACACAGATTGACCTGAGTACGCAGAAAATGTACTCCATTACAGATGAGACGAAAACGGCATTAAAGGATCTCGATCAAGACGTTACCCTGTATTATATTGTGCAGAAGGGCAGTGAGGATGACACCATCGAGAAGCTGCTGGAGCACTACGATGAGCTTTCTGACCATATCAAAGTAGAGACAAAAGACCCGGATCTGTATCCGAAATTTACGAGTCAGTATACCGATCAGACGGTAGCTGCAAACAGTGTAATTGTCGTATGCGGCGATAAGAGCAAGGTGGTCAGCAACAGTGATATGTGGGAGACTTCCACAAACTATCAGACCTATCAGACACAGACAACCGGCTTTGACGGCGAGGGTCAGATTACCAGCGCCATCACGTATGTGACGAGTGAAAACAACCCGAAGGTTTACTGGGTAACCGGCCACGGCGAGGCTTCCGAGAGTGATCTTTCTACGAACTTCAGTGATGCCGTTAACAAAAACAATGTGGAAATCAGTGATCTTGCCCTGATGACAGACGATATCCCGGAGGATGCCGAGGAGCTTGTGATCATGTCCCCGACCACCGATTTCTCCGAGGATGAGGCAAATAAAGTCATTACCTACCTGGAAAACGGCGGAAAGCTTCTGATGTTCACCAGCTATACCGGAACGGATATGCCGAATCTGGATTCCATTCTGGAAAATTACGGCGTGAAACGCTCCAGCGGAATTGTTGTGGAGACCGATTCCCAGCATTATTATCCGCAGATGCCGTATTATCTGCTGCCGAACATTCAGAGTGATGACATTACAACCGAAGTAAAGAGTAATTACATTCTGATGCCGGTTGCACAGGCAATTCAGAAGCTCGATTCTTATCGTGATACCATTACGATCAAGAGCCTTCTGACGACCACCGAGGACGCTTATATTGAAAATGACCCAGAGAACAGCACCTGGTCGAAGAGCGCGGACAGTGAGACGGGCGCATTTGACCTTGGCGTTTCCATTACAGAAACGGTAGATGATAAAGAGACACAGATCATTTATTTCTCGAGTGCATCGATGCTGAGCAGCCAGATTGACCAGGCAATCAGCGGTGCGAACTCAAAGCTGGCAGCGACTGCACTGACCTCCATGTGTGATGTGGAGCAGACCGTTGTTATTCCAAGCAAGAGCACAAGCTATACAAACCTGGTATTTACACAGGGAGCAGTTAACACCTGGTCTATTATTACCATTGCGGGAATTCCGCTGGTACTTGTTGTGATTGGCGTGATGATCTGGATGAAGAGGAGAAAACAGTGATGAAGAAAAAAGGAAAGATGGCGGCCTGCCTGATCCTTTTGGTACTGCTTCTTGCCGTATTGGTGGTGCTGACGAAGAAAAACAGCACCGCCGATGCGGACAGCAGCAGTTCGGATTCTGGTGCAGACGCCGAAAAAGTGGTTGATTTTTCAAAAGATGATGTAACAGCGCTTTCGTTCCGGATCAACGGAGAGACGGTGTCTTTTACGAAAACAGCAGGAGACGATGATACCGATATCTGGACATACGACCAGGAGGATGGATTCCCACTGGATGAGGGCAAGATAACGAGCGTTTTAAGCTCTCTTAGCAGCATGACAGCAGAAAGAGTCATTGAAGGCGATGAAATCGATTCTATGGCCGATTTCGGGCTCGAGACGCCGTCTCAGGAGGTTATAGTGACTGCGGGAGACGAGAAAACGACGATTCATGTCGGAGATAAGAACAGCTCGAGCAGATACTATATTTATCTGAACGATGATACGAGTAAGGTTTATCTGGTAAGCACATCGCTTGGAACGATGTTCCCGTCCGATATGATGGAGTGGGCGACAACGGAATCCATGCCATCTGTGACGGCGGAAAACATTACAAAGCTGCAGGTGGAGGGTGAGAACGGATATACGCTGACAAAAGAAGTAAGCGCTGCTGATTCGGCACTTCAGACGGATGAATGGCAGGTTGTGGACGCAGATGGAGCGGCACATGGCGGTGATGCGGATTCGATCGGCACCATGACAAGTGCAGTGGCATCTCTTAGCTTTGGAGATCTTGTTACGTACAACGCATCGGATCTTTCCCAGTACGGACTGGATCAGCCAAAGACGACGATCCGCGTGCATTACACGGAAGAGCAGGAGGTTGAGGCTGACGATACAACAACGGCAGATACTTCTTCGGATTCCACAACAGATTCTGCATCAAGCGACAGCACTGCAACGAGCTCTTCTTCCGAAACGACAACCGTTACGGTGGAGAAAGATCTGGTATTGTATGTCGGCAATGCAAATGAGGACGGCGGTTCTTATTACGTGAAGCTGGACGGCTCGAATGAAGTTCATCTGATGACGGCTTCGAATGTTGAAACCTTCACCGGAAAGAAGGCATCTGATTTCTGGAACATGTATATCGGCATGGAAAATGTATCGGATCTGACGAGCCTTGATATTACGTATAACGGCGAGACGAAGACGTATGTACGCCATGTGGAAGAGAAAAAGGATGACGACAGCGATTCCACAACACAGGAAATCAGTTACATCTGCGGCGATGAAACGATTGATAAATCAACGTTTACCACGTTCTATTCTTCGCTCATTGGCCTGAAGGCGCAGACGAAGGATGAAAGCCTCGTGCAGGCCAAGGATGCCGAGTTTACCGCAGTCTTCCATATGACAGACGGCGACCTGACATTTGCTTACAGCCCGTATGATTCGAGCTTCTATTACACGGTAGATGAGGACGGAGTGCCGTCTCTTGTGAATAAAAATAACGTGAAGACCATGCTGGAAAATTACGGGAAACTGCTTGCGGCAAAGACGGAAGATGACAGTTCTTCAGACAGCACGTCAGAATCAGCGGAATAAAGAGTCATTAAAATCTGGTTAAAATTGAAAACGGAGGATTTACTGAGAGTGAAAAAATCAGTAAGTCTTCCGCTTTTTTATGGGAAAATGAAAGCGGAAGAAGTATAATGGGAGTATAACAAAGACGGTGGATGGGGGGGGTGAAAGGATGAAAAAGGTTTGTTTGACAGTATTGTGTATTCTGCTGGTGGGCTGCGGTAATGCAGAAACGGCGGAAACAGAGGAGAAAATGCGGTTTGAAAATCTGGATCCGGCAAAGGTAAATATGCAGTACGGAGGGTTGAAGGAGTGGGATCGGTTTTATAATAGCTTTTATGAGCAGAAAGAGGGAAGCGATCTCATTGTTCTAGGAACGGTAGAGGATTATAGCTGTTTTGCCGGGGGAATTGAGATTGCAACCGATATTTCACTGCGGGTGGATGACGTTTTGAAAGGTGATATGGAAGCCGGAGAACATATTACGGTTCGAAAGCCGGGCGGAGCAGTTACGGTGGAAGAGTATCTGCAGTCCATGGAGGATGCGGGAATTACGTACTGGAACGCAGAGGAGCTGAAAGCGGAGTATTCGGAGGAGGAACGGCGGGAGAACTATATACAGATCAGCTTCTGCGACCTTGATCCGGTGATCGGGCAGAAATCCTTGTATTTTCTGGAGAAAGATGCGGAAAAGGAGCTTTATTACCGGCTTTGCGACGGGTTTGGACAGTATGTAGAGACTGCGTTGGGTGAATATGTAAACGCGTATGAGATTGCAGATGAGAAAAGAAATGCGGATGAGCCAATGATGCTTGCACTGGGAGAAACGGTGGAATTTGACCCGGATGCAGCGCCGGAGGAGAGAATTAATATTTATACGATGGATGAAATAAAAGAGGGAATGGAAACGTATACAGCGCCGCCAACGGATTATCCGGGCGCAGAGGAAGATGCGTTGGAAATGGACTGTGAGCCGGGTTAAAAATGGAAAAACGGAGGATTTACTGACATGGAAATATCAGTAAATTCTCCGCTTTTTTTGTCTCATTTTTTTCGCTCGAGGCCGGGAGCAGAAGGGGTGTTATTGTACCGGGGCGAAAAAGATCTGGATCTGCTCTAAGAGGGCCTGTGGGGCCTCCATCTGCGGCATGTGCTTTGTTTTTGGCAGGATCTGGGTTTCGATGGAAGTGTTGAGTGCCGTGTACAGCGCAAAGGTTTCTGCGATGCCCGGTTCCTCCTCACCGCCGATGAGGAACATGCTGTTGTCGATGTGTTTTAAGGCGTGGCCGATGTTGAGGTTCACGTAATTGCCCACGAGGCTTGCGAGAAGGTACTTTCCGGCGCTGTTCTGGAGGTGTGCGGACTCGTAGAAGGCGTCTACGTCCTCCGGTGAGCGGTGGAATGGGTTGTGATAATAGCTCTCAGTGAATAAAAGCTCGATGTTGGAGCGGCCGGTGAGCGTGTGGTACAGCAGCGTGCCGACGAGCGGGAGCTCGATCATGCGTTTCAGGAAGCGGCTGCGTTTATCCGGGATTTTGTTGAGCTTGGCAAGGTCGGTCGGGTTGATCATCATGATTCGGCCGAAGCATTTCGGGGCTGTATTGCAGGCGGTTACGACGAAAGAGCCGGATAAACCGGATGCAATTACGTCGGTTGGACATCCGATGACCTGTTTGATGAAGGTGACGATGAGCTGTACGTATAAAAAGTTCGTGTACGTGATCGCCGGCTTGTCGGAACGGCCGCAGCCGAGGAGATCGAGTGTGTAGACGGTGTGATCCTGAGCGAGAGCATCCTCAATATACTGCCATTCGCGGCCGCTGGAGGCACAATGTAAGTCATGAAGTAAGAGCATCGGGGTTCCGGTGCCTTTTTTTGTGTAAAAAATATCGCCGAACTGCCAGGAAAAGCTCTCTTTTTCAGCCGATGCGAGCAGGTTTTTCCGTACGGCGGCGGTATCGAGCGTTTTATTCAGAAAGTAAATCGCTGCGCCGGACATCGTGGTGAGGACACTCAAGGTGACCAGTTTTTTGCTGTGTTTCATATGATAAAACTCCTTTCAGGGGTCTCCCGGAGGGGAGGAATCGGTTCGAAACGTTGTGTTGAGCTTATTATAAGCGAAAAAAGGGAAAGATACAATGCAAAAATTAAGGGAAAAATGAGAAAAAGAGACGAAAACAAGGCGCAATTTAACAAAAAGCGTAGACAATTCCAGGAGAACTACGTTATGTCAACTACTGGCGAATGGCATATTTAAATGGTTTACATAACTGCAAAAAAAACAGAGAAAAAATGATGCAATAATACACATAAAAGCATGAAAACGGCACTATGGGATAAAATCCTTCCAGATTGGTAAAAATCCATGAAAAAATGGTCCCAAAATGCGTTTAGTAAATGGTTTGGAAAATCCGAAAAAACGAATGTAAAAGTTCAATTCATACGAAAATATAAAAATATAATTAAATAATTTAATAAAAGAGAGAAAACAGAGACGAAAAACTACGTGAAACACGCGAAAATGCAGGAAAAATGTAGAAAAGACGGAGAAAATCAAAAATAGAATAGAAAATACGATTATTTTAAAAATAAGAGAGGTGAAAAATGAGAGTGATTTTCGGAAAGCCGGAAAGCAAATCGCTTCTCACTGATCGCCGAAGACCGAAAATCGTAAAAAACGATGTTTCACGTGAAACATTTTGAGAGACGTGAAACGTGAAAAATGAGACAGGGAAAGTGACATAAGTAGAAACGAAAAAATGAAGGACGATCTAAAAAAATGGCAAAAAGAGGGTGTAAAACGATGGAAGAGGCGGAAAAAGCAAAAAAGATAAAAATGAGTTGAGAAAAGGCAAAAAACGACTGAAAAGGGGAAAATGTAGTATAGACATGGGCGAAAAGAATAAAAACGGAGAGAAGGAATAAAAAATGTTGATAAAAGAGAAAAAGTGAGATTGTTTACAAAAAAAGAGAAAGGTAAGCCAGAAAGATGGAAAAGAGGATAAAAGACGTGGCAGCGAGAGAAAAATATTAAAACCATAAAAACAGAAAAATTATAGTGAAATCAAATAAATCGATAAAAAACAGAAAATGTGCAGCTTGGCCTATAAAATAAAAAAATCAAAGAAAAACCGCCCGAAAAGAGAAAAACTGGAGAAAAAATGAAAAAGAGGATGTCTCACGGATTATGCCTCTTACTGATGAAAATAAAGAGAAAAATGCTGAAAATTTGAAAAAAGCGAGGAAGAACGATGAAAAAACAGAGCCCTGGTGAATAAAAATACATTTTATATACAAAAGAGACATTTACGATCACCGAACAACCATAAACAGTTTTGATTCCTGATCTATGTATCAATAATATCCTGATAAGTTGATTTTTTCTTCCTAATCACCTGAGATTTCCTTGAAAAAGAGCATCACACGATTAAAATAACGTTTCCAGTATATTTATACCTCAAAAACGTCAAAAATTAAAATATTTCACGTGAAACATTTTATAAAAACTGTGTGAAACAGAAAAAATGTTCTGACATTGCAGAATTACTTGGAAACCATCAAAAAATGCAAAATCATCGCTGAAAAAATTCCAAAAAGCCTTTAAACAGCGTAAAAACCGAGAAAAATTATTGTAAAACAGTGCTTTTCAAAATGTTTCACGTGAAACATCGCCAAAAATCTCCAATTTTCTTATGTTTCAAACCGCCTAATCATGCAAAAATGCAGAAAATGTTTCACGTGAAACATTTCCAGTAGTAAAATCCGGCGTAGTATGATAAAATATCTTTGTCCCAAATTGGGGCAATTTTGAGATAGAATCTGAAGAATTCCTCAGATAGACTGGCATAGAAAAGGAGATTTTTCCTATCTATATGCCAAAACACCTGCCGCATGAATCATTTTTTTGAAAGAAGTGCCGGCAGGTCATTTCCTGTAAAAAGGAAAAACTGCAAATGGAAAACAAAAAGATGAAAGGAGGCAATACATATTTTGGGAAGAACAATTGCAATTGCAAACCAGAAAGGCGGCGTAGGTAAATCTACCACCGCAATTAACCTTTCTTCCTGTTTAGGAGAAATGGGACAAAAAGTTCTGACCATTGATATGGACCCGCAGGGAAATACCACCAGCGGAATGGGAGTAGAGAAAAATGAAGTGGAAAATACCATCTATGAACTGCTTCTTGGAGAGTCAAAACTGGAGGACTGCATCATTCCTCTGAATTTTGACAATCTTTCCCTTATCCCTTCCAATGTCAATCTGGCCGGAGCGGAGATCGAGCTGATCGGGGTGGAAGACAAAGAATTCATTCTGAAAAACGCAATTGATCAGGTCCGCGATCAGTACGACTTCATTATTATTGACTGTCCGCCATCCTTAAATATGCTGACAATCAACGCGATGACCACCGCGGACACCGTTCTGGTGCCGATTCAGTGTGAATATTACGCACTGGAGGGCTTATCCCAGCTTATGCACACGATTGAGCTGGTGCAGGAGCGTCTGAATCCAGAACTGGAGATGGAAGGCGTTGTCTTTACCATGTACGATGCGAGAACGAATCTTTCTCTGCAGGTAGTAGAAAACGTAAAAGACAGCCTGGATCAGAATATCTACAAAACCATTATTCCGAGAAATGTCCGCCTTGCGGAGGCACCGAGCTACGGTATGCCGATCAACTATTACGACAAGCGGTCCACCGGTGCAGAGAGCTACCGTCTCCTGGCAGACGAAGTGATTCACAGGGGGGATGAAGAGTAATGGCAGCGAGAAGAGGAGGATTAGGCAAGGGCCTGGATTCCCTGATTTCACCGGGACATTCGGCCAAAGCAGAAGCAAAAGAGAAACCGGCAAAACCGGAGGTCAAAGTAGTCGAGAAGGTTGTTGAAAAAGTTGTCGAAAAACCAGTTGAGATGAAACTGAAAATCTCCGAAATTGAACCGAACCGCGAACAGCCGCGAAAATCCTTTGACGAGGACGGCCTGATCGAACTTTCGGAATCCATCAAACAGTTCGGAGTTCTACAGCCGATTCTGGTGCAGAAAAAAGATGATTATTATGAGATCATCGCAGGGGAACGGAGATGGAGGGCTGCAAAGCTTGCCGGAATCAAAGAAGTACCGGTCATCATCAAAGATTTTACCGAGCAGGAAGTTGTCGAGATTTCCCTGATTGAAAATATTCAGAGAGAATCCCTGAACCCGATTGAGGAGGCACACGCATACAAACGCCTGATGGAAGAGTTCCATCTCCGACAGGATGAAATCGCAGAGCGCGTTTCCAAGAGCAGAACGGCGGTTACAAACTCGATGCGTCTCCTGAAACTGGACGACAGGGTACAGCAGATGGTTGTCGATGAAATGCTGACAACCGGTCATGTGCGTACGCTGCTGGCGCTGGAGAATAAAGAGCTCCAGTACAATACGGCAATGAAAATCTTCGATGAAAAGCTCAGTGTCCGTGAGACCGAGCGCCTGGTCAAAGAGATCCTGAATCCGAAGGTGAAGAAAGAAAAGAAAGTCAATCTGGAAGAGGAAGCCATCTACGAAGGTCTGGAAGAGAAAATTAAGAGCATCATTGGTACGAAGGTTTCCATTCACCGCGGGGCAAAGCACAAAGGAAAGATCGAGATCGAGTATTATTCCCAGGAAGAGCTCGAGAGAATCATGGATCTGTTTGAATCAATACAGTAAGAGGTAGAATAATGAGCGATTTATTTAGTAAGGTAGGAATTGACCTTGGCGTTGTTGTACTTCTTCTGATTGTACTGATTATCGTGATGATGATTATGACGGTCAGCATGTCGCTGCGTCTGAGCAGACTGAACCAGAAGTACAGAAGCTTTATGAAGGGAAAAGACGCCCAGTCACTCGAAAAGCTGTTTCATCAGCGGTTCAAGGAAATTGACAAACTGAACAAGCAGAATGAACTGACGAAAAAGAATCTTGCGGATCTGAAAAAGATCCAGGGCATGACGCTGAACAAATACGGAATCGTAAAATATGATGCGTTTGACGATGTGGGCGGAAAGATGAGTTTTGCGCTGGCAATGCTCGACAAAGAAAACACAGGTTTTATCCTGAATGCAATCCACAGCCGTGACAACTGCTTTTTATATCTGAAAGAGATCGTAAAAGGCGAGTCCTATATCATGCTGAGCACCGAGGAAATCGACGCGCTGCGCCAGGCAATTACGATGAATTCGATCGATCTGATGTAAAAGCGGACCGCAGAAAAACAGCATGAAAGAACGCTTGAAAAAATGCATATACTGTTATATGATGGTACTGGAACGCGCCAAACCCGCATAAATGCTGGAAAAACGGCAGTGGTTCCGGGCTGGAAAGAACAAAAAGAATCCCGCCAAAATGAGGGGATAAGATCTACTAGGAGGAAATTATGTTAGACATTAAGTTTTTAAGAGAAAACCCGGAAGTTGTAAAACAGAATATCCGAAATAAATTCCAGGATCAGAAACTGGAGCTGGTTGATAAAGTCATCGAGCTGGATAAAGAAAACCGTGACATCAAACAGGAAGTAGAAGCACTTCGCGCGAAGAGAAACAAAATCTCCAAACAGATCGGCGCACTGATGGGTCAGGGCAAGAGAGAAGAGGCTGAGGAAGTAAAGAAACAGGTAGCTGTTGACGGTTCCCGCATCGAGGCTCTTTCCGCAAGAGAAAAAGAAGTAGAAGAAGAAATCAAAAAGATCATGATGGTCATCCCGAACATCATCGATCCTTCCGTACCGATCGGAAAAGATGACAGCGAGAACGTAGAAGCAGAGCGTTTCGGCGAGCCGGTTGTACCGGATTTTGAAATCCCGTATCACACCGACATTATGGAGTCCTTCGACGGAATCGATCTGGATGCAGCAAGAGAAGTTGCAGGAAACGGATTCTATTATCTGATGGGCGACATTGCACGCCTCCACTCTGCCATCCTTTCTTATGCAAGAGATTTCATGATCGACCGCGGATTTACCTACTGCGTACCGCCTTTCATGATCCACGGCAACGTCGTAAACGGTGTTATGAGCTTCGCTGAGATGGAGTCCATGATGTACAAAATCGAGGGCGAGGATCTGTACCTGATCGGAACCAGCGAGCACTCCATGATCGGTAAATTCATCGACAGCATCATCCCGGAGGAGAAACTGCCTCTGACCCTGACCAGCTACTCTCCGTGCTTCCGTAAAGAAAAAGGAGCACACGGCATCGAGGAGCGTGGTGTTTATCGTATCCATCAGTTCGAGAAACAGGAGATGGTTGTTGTCTGCAAACCGGAAGACAGCATGATGTGGTATGACAAACTGTGGAAGAACACCGTAGACCTGTTCCGTTCCATGGATATCCCGGTTCGTACTCTGGAGTGCTGCTCCGGTGACCTGGCTGACCTGAAAGTAAAATCTGTCGATGTTGAGGCATGGTCTCCGCGTCAGAAGAAATACTTCGAGGTAGGAAGCTGCTCCAACCTTGGTGATGCACAGGCAAGACGTCTGAAAATCCGTGTCAACGGCGAGGACGGAAAGAAATACCTGGCACATACCCTGAACAACACCGTAGTTGCTCCGCCGCGTATGCTGATCGCATTCCTGGAGAACAATCTGAATGCAGACGGAACCGTAAGCATTCCTGAAGTTCTTCGCATGTACATGGGCGGAAAAGAGAAACTGGTTCCGAAACACTAATCGCATAAGAAATACAAAGGAATGAGAGGAGGTGTTCTTATGCACGCTTACCTGAAAACCATTGGATTTTCAAAGATCAAGACGACGAAGGAACTCCAGGAGATTCTTCGTGATGTAGTAGAAAACTACGACCGTAAAAAGATTGTGGAAACAGAAGAACACCACCTTTTTGCTGAATTTTCGAAAGAATATGCATATGACTGTGGTATCACGGTCTGTGGGGAAATTGATGAGAACAACCGTTTCCAGATGGAATATTATTATCCCTATTTCGAGGGCGGGCAGATCAGCTCCTACGAGGAGGTATCGGTGGAGCGCCACGTCGATAAGGAATCGTTTGCAGGCGCCTGCGACGATATGCGGCTTGGCATCACGATGATCTTTTATCTGACGCATGCAGCGGAATATCTTGAGATGAAACAGAAAAATGCGCTGCAGCCGCTTCCGCTCCCGCTTTCTGTCTCCGGTCTTGCAGCGGAAGGAACAATTTTGCTTCCGATCCAGAAAGACCCGGAACAGGTCGAGAAGGAGCGCCGCAGCACGCAGCAGAAGAATTCACTGATCTCGGCTGCCAGAAACGGGGATGAGGATGCGATGGAAAGTCTCACCATGGATGATATTGACACATATGCCATGATTTCCCAGCGTCTGACGAAGGAAGATGTCTTTTCTATTGTAGATAGCTTTTTCATGCCGAGCGGTCTTGAATGTGACCAGTACAGCGTGATGGGTGAAATTACGGAGATGAATACAACGAAGAACGCGGTAACGGGCGAGCAGGTGTATGAGCTCGGCCTCGTCTGCAACGATGTGCCGATAGACATCTGTATCAACGAAAAGGATTTATTTGGAGTACCGGAAGTGGGAAGACGTTTCAAAGGCCAGATCTGGCTGCAGGGAATGCTGGAACATCTGTAAGGGAAAAATAAAAAGAGCGAGGACGGAAAAAGAGAAAATTCAGTCCTCGTTCTTTTTTTGCAGATTTTTATAGCGATAAACGGATGTTTACTGGTTCTGCACCAGATTCAGATGCTTACGCACCCGCTCGATCAGCATTTCAAGCGCAACGGTGTTCTGTCCGCCCTCCGGGATGATCACGTCGGCACGGCGCTTGCTCGGCTCTACGAACTGCTCGTGCATCGGTTTTACGGTCGTCAGGTACTGCGTTACAACGCTGTCCAGAGAACGGCCGCGCTCTTTTACATCGCGCAGGATCCGGCGGAGAATCCGCACGTCCGCATCGGTATCGACAAAGACTTTGATGTCCATCAGATCGCAGAGATCCTTCTCAACGAAGAGGAGAATGCCCTCGAGCACGATAACCGGGGCAGGATGGACCAGAATCGTTTTATCCGAGCGGTTATGCATGGCATAATCGTAAACCGGCATCTCGATGGATTTTCCGGCTTTCAGCTCGAGAATGTGCTGGCATAACAGGTCGGTATCAAAGGCATCGGGATGATCGTAATTTAATTTGGCACGCTCCTCAAAAGGAATATCGTCATGGCGTTTGTAATAGTTGTCATGGCGCAGAATGCTCACTTCATCGCGTCCAAAACTTTCTACCAGCTTATCTGCCAGTGTCGTTTTTCCACTGCCGATTCCTCCGGCAATTCCTATCAGTATCGTATCCATAAGAAACTCCTTTTTATCCGATGATAGCCAGTGTTGCGCTTGTTCCGAGACGGCTTGCGCCGGCATCTACCATAGCCTGTGCCTCGTCTGCGTTGTGGATTCCGCCGGAAGCTTTTACGCCCATATCCGGGCCTACGGTCTTTCTCATCAGGGCAACATCAGCCGCTTTTGCACCGCCGGTAGAAAATCCGGTGGAGGTTTTTACGAAGTCAGCGCCGGCTTCTTTTGCGAGCTCGCACGCTTTTACTTTCTCTTCATCGGTTAAAAGGCAGGTCTCGATGATGACTTTCAGAACGATGTCCTTGCCGCATACTTCTTTTAAGGTCTGGATATCGGAGCGTACGAAGTCGTATTTGCCGTCTTTGAGGGCTCCGACGTTGATGACCATATCAACCTCCTGTGCACCGTCTTCGATGGCCGCACGGGTCTCAAACGCTTTTACACGGGTATCGGACATGCCCAGAGGGAAGCCGACAACGGTGCAGACTTTGACGTCAGATCCTTTGAGCTTTTCAGCAACGAATTTGGTGTAGTACTGGTTGACGCAGACAGAAGCAAAATCATGTGCAAGTGCCTCGTCGCAGATCTTTGCAACCTGTGCTTCGGTTGCGTCTGCTTTTAAGATAGTGTGGTCAAATAATTTGGTGTTCAGCATAATTTTTTCCTTTCTTTTATGAAAAATAAATCAGAATGATAGAGAAAAGGCAGAGCCGAAAAAACACAGTTCGGATTTAACGGCTCTGCCTTTAAAAATTGTAACTATTCAGAGCCACATCTCGATTCCGCTGCGCTGCATCTCGATGTGGCTGCTCGCCATATGAAATTCCAGAAAAAACCGCTCATTCATGCAAGCATGATTCGCAATTTTTTCTTCCATTTCACATGGCTCTGAATAGTTACATATTATCTTGCGCCCTTATCGTATGGAATACCTTCGGCTTTCGGAGCCTGGGAATTCTTGGATGTGAAGGCGAGAATAATCATGGATGCGATAAACGGCATCATGTTGTAAATGTTCTTGGACAGTCCCAGATGGGAGAGGACGGTGGAGTCCGCAATGTTTGCCAGGGAACGGAATACCGCAAAGAATACGGCTGCTCCGGCAATGTGGAACGGTTTCCACTGACCGAAGATCATAACAGCGAGGGCAAGGAATCCGGCACCGGCTACGCCGACTTCGAAGTTCCAGGTGGTAACGGACGGAACGATGTAGGCAAATCCGCCGATACCGCCGAGTGCACCGGAGATGATAACACCGGTGTATCTCCACTGGTATACGTTGATACCAACAGAGTCGGCTGCCTGTGGATGCTCACCGCAGGCACGCAGGCGCAGTCCCCATTTCGTTTTGAAGAGGAACACGTAGCTGCAGATCAGAAGGATGATGCCGATGAACAGGAAGATGTTCACGGTAAATGGTCCGATCTTGTAAATGAAAGCGGCGTTGGTGTAGTTCAGCTTTGCGGAAGCTGCACCGTTTCCGGCATCCGAGCCGTTGTTGAATGCTTTTACCAGGACGATGGCAATGGCAGTAGCCAGCATGTTCAGCGCGGTTCCGCCGATCGTCTGGTCTGCTTTCAGTGTGATGGCGGAGAAGCCAAGCAGCAGAGAGTAGATCATACCGGATACGGCGCTCGCCAGAATGGAAAGTGCCACAAGTGCAGGAGCCGGGAGGTCCGGGAACAGAACCAGGACGAAGACACCGGCAAGGCCGCCGATCGCCATGATTCCTTCCAGCGCGATGTTGATGACACCGCTTCGCTCGGAGAACATACCGCCCATCGCAACGAGCATCAGAACAACGGCGTACAGTAAGGTAAATTTAATTAAAAGGAACATTATTTCTTCTCCTCCTTTCCGTTGTCTGCATTGGCATTTGCTTTCTGCTCTTTTTTGCTCTTGAACAGGTTTGCAACGATGCCCTTGAACAGGGTAACGAATGCGCAAAGGTAAATGATAACGGCAACGATCAGGTCCGCGATCTCCGGCTGATAATATTTCGTAGGCAGGTAAGCACCGCCGACCGAAATATGAGCAACGAAGAGAGCAGCAAAGATAACGCCGATCGGGTTGCTAAGTGCAAGAAGCGCAACCGGGATACCATTAAATCCGATGGCCGGGAGTGCTGTCGATACCTGCGGGTTCCACTCGGATGCACCGGAGAGGAAGTAGAGGCCTGCACCGATTCCGGCAAGCGCACCTGCGATGGTCATGGAGAGAACAACGTTTCTCTTCTCGTTGATGCCGGCGTATTTGGCAGCATCCTTATTGAACCCGCAGGCTTTCAGCTCATAGCCGAAGGTTGTTTTGTTCAGAACGATGTAGATGATGACCGCAATGGCAATCGCAATGAAAATCGCAATCGTTGTGGAACTGGTACGGAAAATGGAGTTCATGCCGCAGTCCGGAATCAGGGATTTTGGAGAAGCGGAGCTTAATTTGTAAGTACGTGTGGTCTTCTGATCATACATGCCCGGGATGGTGTTGTACATCAGCTCATTGACAAGATAAAGACCAATCCAGTTGAACATGATGGAAGTAATAACTTCATTTACGTTGAAGTATGCTTTGAAGATACCAGGAACTGCTCCCCAGATGGCTCCGCAGACCATAGCAGCCAGAAGGCATACATACCATGGCATGTGGAGGATGATGGCAAAATACAGGGCGCCGAAGACACCGACGGTGTACTGTCCGGCAGCACCGATGTTGAACAGACCTGTTTTAAAAGCAAATGCAACCGAAAGTCCGGTCATAATCAGGGGAGCGGACTGAGCGATTTCACTTCCGATTCCCTTCGGCTTTAAGTAAAAGCCGCCTTTGATGATTCGTGTAAATCCATCCACTGCGTTTTCCGCGTTGATGCAGTATAAAATGATAAATCCCACAAGAAGACCGATCACAATACATACAAGAGAAGCGACAATGGATAGAAGAGCGTTTTTCATTTTTTCGTTCATGCTTTTCTTACCTCTCTTTTATACTTCTTCGGGAACCGGATCCCGTTTTGCACCTGCCATGTAGAGACCGAGTTCTTCGACAGAAACGGTTTTCGGATCCAGCTGGCCGACCAGCTCTCCTTCGTACATAACAAGAATACGGTCGGAAACATCCATAACCTCATCCAGTTCCAGAGAAACCAGAAGAACGGCTTTTCCCTTGTCGCGCTGTGCAACGAGCTGGCTGTGAATGTATTCGATGGCTCCGACATCAAGACCACGGGTAGGCTGTACCGCAACGAGAAGATCAGGATCTTTGTCGATCTCACGCGCGATGATCGCTTTCTGCTGGTTTCCGCCGGACATGCTGCGGGTGATGGTCACAGGACCCTGGCCGCTGCGGACATCGTACTGCTCGATCAGGCGCTCGGCATATTCGCGCACGGCTTTTGATTTGATAAAGCCGAAGGATTCAAATTCCGGCTGCCAGTAACGCTGCAGCACCATGTTCTGCTCGATGGAGTAATCCAGCACGAGACCGTGTTTATGGCGGTCCTCCGGGATGTGGCTCATGCCCATCTTGGAGCGGTCGCGGATGGAAGCTTTCGTGATGTCCTGTCCGTTGAACAGAATTTTACCGCCGGATACTTTTTCCAGTCCCGTGAGGCCCTGAACGAACTCGGACTGACCGTTTCCATCGATACCTGCGATGCAGACAATCTCGCCTTTTCTTACATTAAAGGAAACATCTTTGACGGCGTTGTTTCCGTGCACCTTGCTCGGTACGGTCATGTGCTCTACTTTCAGAACGGTGTCGCCCGGTTTTGACGGCTTTTTGTTGACGGAGAAGCTGACGTTTCTTCCGACCATCATGCGGGAGAGCTCTTCTTTGGAAGTTTCGCTGATGTTGACGGTTCCGATGTATTTTCCTTTGCGGAGAATCGTACAGCGGTCGGCAACTTCCATGATCTCGTTGAGTTTATGGGTGATGAAGAGGATGGATTTTCCTTCTTTTGCGAGGTTCTTCATGATCTTCATCAGCTCGTCGATTTCCTGCGGCGTCAGAACCGCGGTCGGCTCGTCGAAGATCAGGACTTCGTTGTCACGGTAGAGCATTTTCAGAATTTCGGTACGCTGCTGCATGCCGACGGTGATATCCGAGATCAGAGCGTCCGGATCGACCATCAGACCGTATTTCTCGCTCAGTTCCATGACTTTTGCACGGGCATTCTTTTTCTCGAGGAAAAGGCCTTTGGTCGGCTCTACGCCGAGGACGATGTTGTCGAGAACCGAGAAACATTCGACCAGCTTAAAGTGCTGGTGCACCATACCGATGTTGAGATCGTTGGCGTCGTTCGGCGTGTTGATATGGACTTCCTGCCCATTCTTCTTGATGATTCCGGAGGTAGGCTGATACAGACCAAAAAGAATACTCATCAGGGTTGATTTTCCTGCACCGTTTTCTCCAAGCAGAGCATGGATTTCTCCTTTTTTGAGCTGTAACGTAATGTTGTCGTTCGCCTTGATACCCGGGAATTCTTTGGTGATGTTCAACATCTCAATAATGTACTCATTTTCCATATACATATTCCCTTTCAAGCGTGGTTTTGCAGGACTGCCGAAGGCATGGAAAACAGGGCAGAACTGCGGGCTTTCATTATGTCTAGTATAGCATTTTGTGTGACAGAAAAAAAGGGGAAGAGAAATAATATTCTCTTCCCCAAAAGGCATATTGTTACAGAAACAGTATGCACATTAGCTGATGTAATCAACGGTTACGTGAGAACCTACTTCCGGCTGATTTTCTGTATCGCTGGAGATTTCGATGGAACCATCGCGGATACCAGCCAGTACAGTTTCATACTGATCCTGTGTGAAGGTTGTGAATCCCCAGGATTCGGAATCGGTAGGAAGGCCGATGTAATCTCCGTCTTTCAGTCCAAGCTGCTGAGCAGTTCCGCCAAGTTCAGAGAAGTTTCCGCTGAAGTAGGAATCCAGAGCGTTGTTGATGGCGCTTGGAAGACCTTTCATAGCGGAAGTCAGGCAGCGCTCGCCGATTTTGGAACGCTGGTCAACGTCTACACCAATAACTTTTCCGTCGTGTGTCTCAGCTGCATCCAGAGCAGATGTCCAGATACCGCCGCCGCAGGCGAATACAACCTGTGTTCCGTCTGCATACCAGCCTTCCATACGGGCGGTGATGGAGTCATCGCCGTAGAACTGGCCGCCATAGTAATATTTTACGTTTACATCTACGCCGTCTTCTTCAGCAGCAGCGTTGATACCCTGTACATAACCGTAACCGAAACGGATAACGGCCGGAACAGCGATACCGCCGAGGAAACCAAGACTTGTGTAGCCGTCTTTTACTGCAGCGTATCCAGCCAGGTAGCCGGCCTGCTCTTCTTCGAAGGAGCAGATGTACACGTTCTTTCCGAGATCAACAGCTTTGCCGTTTTTTACAATATCACCTTCGGTAACATCGACTGCGATGAAGGTTACATCCGGATAGGTGTCCTGCTCTTCAGCGATGGCAGGTCCGAACAGGTAACCTGGCATTACAACAACGGTAGCACCCTCGGAAACAGCAAGATCGATGGAGTTGATACGCTCTTCATCGGTATCCTCTGCCGGTTTGTAGTACTCGTACTCTACGCCGTTTGCATCGCCGTAGGCGCATACAGTTTCCCAGGTGATCTGGTTGAAGGATTCGTCGGTGATATCTCCGGAGTCTGTGATCATGGCAATTTTCTCACCTGCGGCGTCTTTTTTTTCTCCGTCTGTGGAAGCAGAAGCGGAAGTTGCGCTGGTGGAATCGGCGCCTGTGGATGCGTCGGAGGAAGAGGAGCCGTTGGAGGAACCGCATCCTGCGAGTGCAGCAGTTGTCATGGCGGCTGCAAGCAGTAAGCTAACTACTTTCTTTTTCATAATAGTATTCTCCTTTCAAGAGGTACAGCGTTTTTGCGTGTATGGCTACATTATAATATAAAAGAAAAAAGTATGTCAAGCAAAGGAAAAACTGCGTGAAATCCACTAATTATCTGCATGCGAGCCGGAAATTCTTCGGATAATGGCGTTGGATCTTGCATAAATTTCTTCCGGGTCAAAGCCAATATGGAATTCGCCGTTTTCGTAGAGGATTTGACCGTTTACCATGGTAAGCTTTACGTTCTGTTTGCTGCCGCTGTAAACGAGGTTTTTGATCAGATTATTCTCCGGCTGCATGTTCGGCTGATGGAGGTCAATCATGACGAGATCGGCCTTTTTGCCGGCAGCGAGACGGTCGCAGTCAGTAAGCTGCATCGCGTGTGCGCCGCCTGCGGTTGCCATGTAGAGTATCGCATCAGCCGGGATTCCTGCGGCGTCCATCTCACGGACTTTGGAAAGACCGGTGGTCAGGAACATTTCGCGGAACATGTCGAGGCAGTTGTTGCTGGCCGGCCCGTCGGTGCCGATGGCGAGGTTGATGCCGTTATCGTAAAAACGCTTCAGCGGGCAGATGCCGGAGGCGAGCTTCAGGTTTGAGGAGGGATTGGTAACGGCCGTCAGTTTCCGGTCACGGAAGATCTCAAAATCGCGGTCCTCCATCCAGATGCAGTGGTAGCCGCCGCCTCCGTACTGGAACATGCCTAAGCGTTCCATCAGCTGTGTCGGGGTGAGTCCCCAGCGCTCTTTACAGCCCTCGACTTCGCTTTTTGTTTCGGCGTTGTGTGTCCAGACAGGGGAATGGTATTTTTCGGCGAGTTTGGCAACGGATTCAAGAAGCGGGCCGCCGGTCGTATATTCGGCGTGGAAACCGAGCAGATACGAGGTGCGGTCGGAGAGTTCGTTGACATAGTTATACATCTCTTCGAGAATTTCCGGGCTGTCGACGAAGTTGTTGAGACCGCTGGTAAGAACGGTGCGGAATCCGGTGTCGACCGTGGCAGCGATGCTGTTTTTCTGCTGGATGTACATGTCGAAATTGGAGGTGATGCCGCTCGTCAGATATTCCATGATGCCGAGGATATTGAGCCAGTAAACGTCGTCCCCGGCGAGCTTTGCCTCGTTCGGGAAGACCTGGCGCTCGAGCCATTCGTGGAGCGGGAGATCGTCCGCGTAGGAGCGGAGGAAGGTCATCGGGGTGTGCGTGTGTGCGTTTTTAAAGCCCGGGATCAGGAGATTGCCGCGGGCGTCAATTTCGCGGTCGAAGACAGGGGTCTCTGCGGCATCTGGATCTGCTTTTCTACCAGGTCCGATATAGGTGATGGTGTCGCCGGTGACATGAAGTTCGTCTTCGGCGATGGAAAAATGGTTTTCAGCGTCGAGTACGAGAATTTTGGCGTTGTAAAAACGTGTATTCAAAAAAGATCTCTCCTTTATTTTACGTGCTGTTTACAGTGTCTTTGCGATGCCCTGAATCGTTGCGGCAACGAGTTTTTTGAACTGCGGTGCAACCATGTCAGCTGCCTCCTGAACTTCCGCATGGCACAGAGGCTGCGGGGAGATGCCGGCGGCAAGATTGGTAATGCAGGAAATACCGATGACGCGCATGCCCATATGGCGTGCAGCGATGGCTTCGCAGGCGGTGCTCATGCCGACCGCGTCTGCGCCGAGGGTGCGGCACATGGCGATTTCCTGCGGGGACTCGTACTGCGGGCCGGTGAGCTGCAGATAAACGCCTTCCATCAGGTCGATATCAAGGCTGGCTGCGGCTTTCCGTGCGATTTTCTGGAATTCAAGGTCGTAGATCTGGCTCATATCCGGGAAACGGGTGCCGAGCTCGTCGATGTTCGGTCCGATAAGCGGAGATGGAACGAAGCAGGCGATCTGGCCGTTTAACAGCATCAGAGAGCCTGGCTTTGTGCCCTGTTTGATGCCGCCGGCGGCGTTGGTTAAGAACAGTGCTTTTGCGCCCATCAGCTTCATGAGGCGGGTCGGGAGAACGACGTCGGTCATCGGATAGCCTTCATAATAATGAACGCGGCCCTGCATGCAGACAACCGGCACATCGCCGACGTAGCCGAAGATAAAACGGCCCGCGTGGCCCGGAACAGTGGAAACCGGGAAGCCTTCGATATCGTGGTAATCGAGGGTTGCGGTAACGCGGATATCATTCGCAAAATCACCGAGGCCGGAACCGAGAATCAGTGCGACTTCCGGCTGGAAATCGATCTGGGAGCGGAAGCTCTCGTAGCATTTCATCAGTTTTTCGTAAACAGGGTTTGGGGTGTTGCTCATAGGAAAAACCTCCTTAATATAAATGATTTTCTGCTTTTTGAGTCTTTTTTCGGCTATTTTTAGGGAAGAAAAGCCTGCCACAGAGATGTGAGTCCCGGAGGCAGGCTTTTCTTTTAGAAAAAAGATCATCTGGTAGTTCTATTGTAGTATAGAAAGCGCGGAAAAGCAATGATTTCAGTCATCAAAAATATTCAGATGCTGTTTCATGATATTTCCCAGCCATTCAATGACCGGACCGAGGGTAATAACCATCAGCACGGTGACAATGCCGAGTTTTCCGCCGAGCAGAACGGCGATCGCGGTGACAACGAAGTCGTAGACGATGCGGATCACACGGAACGAAACGTTCGGCAGGTGGGTGGAGATAATGAAGGATACTGCGTCGTATGGTGCAGTTCCCATATCAACATCCATATAGAAGGATGCGGCAAGGATAAACAGGATCAGCGCCGGGATCAGCACGGCGATTCGCACACCCATCGAGGTGAAGAGGTCTGCCGGAAGGACTTTCGCCCAGATCCAGGAGAAAAAGTCGATGGAATATCCCACGAGAAACATGTTTGCGAGAGTTCCGAAGCCTAAGTTTCTGCCGCCGAAAATGATAACGAAGATGAGCAGGACGGTATTGAAGAGCGCCTGCCAGTTTCCGATGCTGATGCCGAGGCGGGTGGAGATGGTCTGGTTTAACAAGGTACACGGATCGGTGCCGAGATCGACGAGAAGCAGCCATGAGAGCGCAAAGCCCATCAGGATGACGGCAGCGATGACCAGAATCAGGCGGGTCCAGAAATGTTTCTTCTGGTAGAAGCCCTGGATGATTTCTTTCATAGTATGAGTTCCTCCCTGTGATTTATGCTTGGTTTTTCACCTTTTCGGGCGGATTTTCTACGCATTTCCTTCGAAATTTTTCGATCGTCTTTCCAACACGTTTTTCGCCCTTCTTTCCAGAAAAATCTCCGCCGTTTTTTGGCGGAGATTTGACCGTTTCTGTTATTTTAGTATATTTTTTCCAAAATGTAAACTATTTTCTTTTGATGATGTCAACTTAATGTTCACAAAATGATGAATAATAAATGAACATAAATTAACACAAAACATAAAATTGAAAAAACACGTTCATTAACAAATTAACGAAATAAACATATGAGCTGAATGAAATTTGTGCATTTTACAATGTGTCCACGCGAGACGGACAGAGTCTTGAAAAGAACTACAATATACGGATATACGAATTAACGCCATAAACAGAAACCAAAGTTATAGAACCAGCTCCACGTTTTTACCGAAGACTTCGCGGTATAACTGTTCGCGTTCCGCGGTGATCAGCCGCCCGACGGAATCGGTTGGCGCACCGAGACAATCGGCGCAGGTGAGGATCTGGTAGAGAATGGCGTTGTCGTTGCCTTTATGGGTATACTCGCGCGGATAGCCGCCTTTTTCGTCGTACCAGAGATGGTGGTAGAGCGCCGCCTCGGCGTATGGTCTTGTGGAATCCCATTTGCTGAGGAGCTCATAGCCCATCTGTGGGTGGAGACGGATCAGATCAAAGAGAAAAAGTACATTGCATCATTGGAACCGCATATTGGAGATATTCTACTGGTTGGAATTAATTATGATAAAAAGACGAAAAAGCATGAATGCCTGATAGAAAAGGCGTAAATGAATAAAAAGGCAAGGCAGCATATCACAGGAAATCCTGAGGCATGCTGCCTTATTTTGCCAGGCATATCAATAATTGGTTCAAAAAGGATACGTTAGAATACCACTACCAGAAGCATCTTATACTGCTCTTTGCCATACACTGCATGCGGATGTTTTGCCGGCATGACGATGGATTCGCCTTCGTGGAGTTCGTATTTTACGCCGTCAATGGTGATTTCACCGGTTCCGTCGAGGCAGGTGACGAAGGCGTCGCCGCCGGACTCGTGGGTGCTGATTTCTTCGCCTTTGTCGAAGGCAAATAAGGTGATGCTGACGGATTCATTCTGTACCAGTGTTTTGCTGACGATCTGGCCTTCCTGGTAGGAAACCTGATCTTTTAAGACCATAACCTTGGCTTTATTGATATTTTTCATGATGCTCATAGTTTATAAATCTCCGTGATAGAATGAGAACGTGTCTGAAAAAATTCCCAGGCACGTTCTAAAAATGTGTGATTAAGATGAGATGACTCATCAGTGTCGGGCGTGTATAGAAATGGAATCTGAGGTCCGTTTTCTGATATGCCCAAATTCAAAGATATTTTTGTCTGAACATATACAGTATACGTGGAAAAATGAAAGAAAGCAAGGGGTTTTCTTTATTTCCCGAAAAACAATTCCATATCGTTTTCAACGGTATCGATTCCGGCGATGCCGAAGTTTTCAACGAGAAGAGCTGCAACATTTGGGCTTAAAAATGCCGGAAGTGTCGGGCCGAGGTGGATGTTCTTGACACCGAGCGACAGCAGTGCCAGAAGAACAATCACAGCTTTCTGCTCGTACCAGGAAATATTGTAGATGATCGGCAGATCGTTGATATCGTCGAGGCCGAAGACCTCCTTTAATTTCAGTGCAATCACGGCAAGAGAGTAGGAATCATTGCACTGGCCGGCATCGAGGACGCGCGGAATGCCGTTGATGTCGCCGAGGTTCAGCTTGTTGTATTTGTATTTTGCACAGCCGGCGGTCAGAATCACGGTGTCTTTCGGCAGTGCCTGTGCAAAATCAGAGTAATAGCTGCGGCTCTTTGCACGGCCGTCACATCCAGCCATGACAACGAATTTTTTGATCGCGCCGGATTTCACGGCATCGACGATCTGGTCTGCCAGGGCGAGTACCTGTGCATGGGCGAAGCCTCCGACAATGGTTCCCTGCTCGAGTTCCGTCGGCGGTGCGCAGTGCTTTGCCTGTTCGATGAGCAGAGAGAAATCTTTTGTCTCACCGATGACGCCGTCGATGTGCGGGCATCCCGGATAACGAACCGCTCCGGTTGTGTAAATACGGTTTTTGTAGCTGTCCTTCGGCGGCACGATACAGTTCGTCGTCATCAGAATCGGGCCGTTGAAGGCTTCAAATTCTTCTTTCTGTTTCCACCAGGCGTTACCATAATTTCCCTTAAAATGTTCATATTTTTTGAACGCCGGATAGTAGTGTGCAGGCAGCATTTCGGAGTGGGTGTAAACATCGATGCCGGTGTTCACGGTCTGCTCGAGCAGCATCTCGAGGTCGCGCAGATCATGGCCGGAGACGAGAATACCCGGGCGGGTGCCGACACTGAGATCGACGGTGGTGATCTCCGGATTGCCGTAAGCGGAAGTATTGGCCTCATCGAGCAGTGCCATTCCCTGCACGCCGTAGGAGCCGGTCTCGAGTGCGAGAGCCGTCAGTTCCTCTGCAGAGAGGGAATCGTCGAGCGTTGCGGCGAGAGCACGCTGCAGGAAGGCATCGATTTCCTCGTTTTCTTTTAAGAGAACATTGGCATGGCTGGTGTACGCGGCAAGTCCTTTCAGACCGTAGGTGATGAGCTCGCGTAAAGAGCGGATGTCCTCATTTTCCGTGGAAAGTACGCCGACGGTTACTGCTTTTGCGGCAAACTCATCGGTTGTGCCGTTCCAGAGGGCGGCTTCCGGCAGAGCGGAGCAGTCGGCAAGCTGAGCGAGAAGCGCTTTGGTCTCAAGCGTTGCCTCAATTCGTGCGCGGATCGTATCATCATCAAAGTTCACGTTTGTGATGGTCGTAAACAGGTTTTCGGTGATGAGATGATTGACGCTGGCATCGACGGTTTTTCCTTCGCGGCGGAGCTGTGTCGTCACGGCGGAAAGTCCTTTCGTCGTCCAGATCAGCAGATCCTGCAGCGCCGCTGTCTCCGGGCGCTTTCCACAGACACCGGATTTTGTACAGCCGGAGCAGCCGGCAGTTTCCTGACACTGGTAGCAAAACATATTCTGTTCCATAAAAATAGTTCCTCCTGTAGGGTATTTCCGAGGGGTTAAGCGCAGAGGGAAAAACAGATCTGCGCGGAGTTTCATAATTTACACGTACAGAATATCGGATATAACAGGAAAAGTATGTGGTTATAACCACGGAAAATACTTTTTGTGTATATTCGTTTATGAAAAATAAGCATTTGAAACGATGAAACGGTAAAAAATTTACGCTGCGGTACCGCCTAGAGAGACGGATGACGCAGCGTAAATTTGTTTTTATGAAATTCGAGGATTCCCTCTTTCTGCATTTTTCCGAGTTCTTTGGAGAGGGCGCTCCGGTCGAGGTTCAGGTAGTCGGCGAGGCCCTGGCGGTCGAAGGGGATCGTAAAGGTGTCGGCGCCGGTTTTGGCAGACTGCGCGGCGAGGTAGACCAGCACGCGCTCGCGGATCGTCTTTGGTGTAGTGCAGAAAATGCGTTTGGAGAGGGTAAGATTTTTCTGCATGGAGATGCGGAGCATGTTACTGCGAAGCTGGGACAGCCATGCATCATCACCATCGGCGGTCTGGTCGAGGTTTCGAAGATTGAAAAAGAGAACCGTCGAGGCTTCGGCTGCCGTGACATTCACCATCATCGGCTCCCGACAGAAGGCATACGTTTCGGCAAATACCTGGCCGGGGGTGATCTTGCTTAAGATACTGCGGTTGCCCCAGAGATCCGTATTCTCCACGAAAACGCTGCCGGACAGCACAATCCCCAGTTCGGACACGCGGTCACCCATGTGATAAATGGTCTGGTTTTTCTCAAACGAACACGTCCGCAGCCACCCGCTCGAAACAAGAGCCGTCCGCCCGGTTTCCGAGATGCCATGAAAGAGCGGGAGAGAAAACACCTCGGCCGGAAAAACAGCATCAGCCAATGATTTCATACTGCAGCATCTCGTATTTCAAAATACTGCCCTCCATAATTTCCGGCGGCAGCAGTGCGCGGGCAACCAGTTTCATTTCATTGTCCTCCGGTTCGATGTCATTGCGGCGTAAATGCGCGTAATCACCATCGATGGCGACTACTTCGTAGGTGCAGGATAACATAAGAAAACAACCTCCTTTTTCTTTACATGATACCTATTATACCGTGTGCAGAAACGGATGTCGATGGAATTTTTAATGCCGGAAACAAAAGTCTATGCTATACTTACAGCAGGGTATGACAGAAAAGAAAGGATGGAAGGTAGGATCCTGGGGGAAGAACTTGGACTGGAAGTCTGCTCGGCGCTGAGAAAAATCCGGGAAGATATGTAGCTCATTATCATCAGCGGCTATGCGGAATTTTCTTATATAATAGGAAAGTTCGACATCTGCTCAGAGAAATCCCTAAACATGTGGAGGATAAAAAAACTGATTTTCTAACAGAGCTTCTGCCATGGTCCAAGTCTTTACCAGAACATATCGGGAAGCTCAGACAGCAATAAGATTTCACCAGCTAACAGAGGATTTTTCTTTACACAATAACTCCATATAATTACCGGAATCAGACAAAGCCGAAAAAAAGAAAGAAGATTAGGAACCGTAATAATTCTATTCAAATTTTCTTCCTGATTCACTTCACTCTGCATGTACGGTCACCTTACTTTCCTTTTTTTTTTAGACATAAACCAATAAAATATAACACAAAATGCTAAAGCAAACACAACACCAAAAACATTTTGAATCACTCTAAGACTAACCGCTCCTTGTAGTCCATAAGTCTCTGCAGCAATGGCTAAAGCACCAAATGTGTTAAATACTGCCTGCCAGCCATATTGTGCTGAAAATCCTACACCGATTCCACCAAGAATTCCTATATATGCATAGATTGACGAAGGAAGCAGAAAATATAATACTGTAAAACATATAACACCTGCAATATTTCCGACAATCCTTTTACGGACTCTGTAGTGCATATCTTCCATAAACGGCAAAATCGTGGACATGGCCGCAATACCAGCCCACATTGCACGTGGCATATTACAAAGTTCTGCAATGCAAAGGACAATCGGTACGCATAAAATCTGACATATCTGCCATTTTGTTCTGGAAGAAGTGATATCAAATTCTTGTATCAGATCTTTCAGATTTCTTTTATAGGTTCTGTTTTTATGATTTCGATAAAATACGAAGCAGGTAAGTGCTGCACCTAAAGCCATTCCGACTAATCGCATCTGATAGCTTTTTCCCGTAACATCATAACCATATAGCAGTAGATACCCAAGAACCAATGTAGATTGATTAAACATGAATGGATTATGGCATCCGAACAGAATCAACACAGCCAGTGCCGCAATATTTAACAGCATTCCCAATACCGGTGAAAACTGATTTGCTAAATGCGGACATACAGTCATAATTACAAAGAACAAAGCCAAAAGCATCGTAGATTGTCCGGTGTGGATCCCCAGATCCGCATTTCTAAACACCATGAGACATAATAAGACTACTACACCTACAATGCTGTTCTCATTTCCAAATAGGATACTGAAAATACTAACAAAGCAAAAACAAAATGCCATTGTAGCAGCTATCTTCACCAGATATACCCACATATGATATGATTTTTCTTTTAGTGTTTCACTCTTTTTCAACAGGTTTTTAGAACCTGCCTGATTTAACTGCAACTCCTGATAAAATGTCATGTAATTCCTCCTCTATCTGTTTTTCTTAAACTTATATGGCCTTATCTTTCTGTATTGGAAGCTCTACAACAAATCTGCATCCACCATATTCACGGTTTTCTGCTTTGATTGTTCCTCCGGCACTATCTACAATCCGTTTTACAAGTGCAAGACCTAGGCCATTTCCTTCTGCTTTATGAGATCCATCTACCTGATAGAACTTGTCAAATATTCTGGATTTTACATCATCCTCTATTCCTGGTCCTTCATCTTCCAGAATGAACTTAACAGAATCCTGTTCTTGTTTCAGAAACATCGTAATTGTCCCCTTTGAAGGGCTGAACTTAATCGCATTATCCAAAAGATTTATCCAGATATGCATAAAAAGTCCTTCATTCCCAGTATATTTAACTTCCTCCAATTCTACCTGAAAACCAATTTCTTTTTCTGTCCATTTTGTTTCCAATGAAAGAAATGCCTGGCGGATCTGTTCATCCAGACGATATTCTGTTTTTTTCATTGGTATATTCTGATTCTCTAACTTGGATAACAGCAAAATATTACCAACCAATCCGGAAAGTCTTTGGGTGTTAAATAAGATTTTTTCTACATATTCCTCTTGATCCGGAGACAGTTCTTCTCCCTGAAGCAGCATTGTATATCCTTCAATGGCATTAATCGGGGTCTTAAACTCATGAGAAACATCAGATACAAAATCCATCTGCAGCACCTCTGTTGCACGAAGTTCTTTTGTCATAACGTTAAAACTTTGATAAGATTCTCCAACTTCTGCTATACGGCTGTTCGTTTCCAAATGCTGTTCAAAATCTCCCTGAGAAACTTCCTTCATTGCTTTACTAAGTCTGGTAATTGGTTCCAGTAACTTTGCATTGATAAAGGAAGTGATCAGCCCTGCAATCAATGTATTGAAAATCAAAAGCCAGCCAAGCACAGATATGCTGCCCGGCAGATTAAAAAAATGATTCAAAAAAGCAAATAATAAAGCAGATATGACTGTTGAAAATACAAGTGCCAGCCAGATTGCACCAGTCAGACAGGATCGGATCCGCAATCCTTTTTCTTTCTTTTGTTCCATTATTTTTTCACCACCTTGTATCCAATTCCACGCATTGTTACGATTTCAAAATCAGGGTTATCTTTAAAACGCTCTCTGATTCTTCCTATATGTACCTCTATCGTATGTGGGTCTGCCTCCGTCTCGTATCCCCATACTTCATCCATCAACTGTTGTTTTGTAAATGTTCTGCCTGGCGAAGCTGCAAGCTTATATAAAAGCAGGAATTCTTTTTTAGGCAAAACAAGACTTTCCTTATCAGTTGTAACCGTCATTGCATCATAATCAAACTCTGTTGAACCGATCACAATTTTGTGTTCATTCAGTATCTGTGCACGGCGAAGCAGTGCTCCAACTCTTAAAACCATTTCATTCACATTTACCGGTTTTACCATATAATCGTCACTTCCCGAAAGAAATCCCTGGCGCATATCATCAAAGGAACCTTTCGCAGTGATCATAAGTACCGGTATCTGATATCCTGCTGAACGGAGTTCCGACACCAGTTCATAACCATCCATAACCGGCATCATAATATCGGAAATGATCAGATCAATATACTCTTTATCCAATATTTCTAATGCCAGTGCTCCATCCGATGCACTTTTGACCTGATATCCATTCTTCTCAAGCACTTTTTGGAATAGCTGGCTTAATTCTTTATCATCTTCTACAATCAATATTTGAAACACGTTTTCCTTCCTCCTTATTAAAACAGATACCTTGCCCATCCAAGCAGATGCTGTACCAAAAATATTTTTCTCTGACGTTTCTTTGTTAATTCGATTGGCTCTACATGATATGGATCACGATAGGTTCCATCTTCCAATACCTGTCGGGACACTCTTTCATATTCCATCATGCCTTCTTCCAACTGTTTATTAATCTCTTTGCTACGTATTACAAGCATCAGTTCCGTATCCAGATACGTGCTTCTCATATCCATGTTAAAGGAACCGATTACGGATAGATCATCATCAATCAGGATGCTTTTTCCGTGGTAAGAATAGCCGCCTTCATACTCCCAGATATCAATTCCTGTATTTAAAATTCTGTTTCTGTTTCTCGCATAATCAGCAGAACCAAACGGATTTCCATTGTTGGCAACCGAATTGGTCATGATAGAAAAATCCGGAACTCTCTCCGCAATCTCTTTCCATGTATTATACATCATATCATTGCAAATAATATATGGTGTATGAATTTTCACGCGCTCTTTTGCATTTTTCATTAGTTCTCCCAGTTGATACCAGACTACTGGTTCCTTGGAACCTGTGTGGATAGGATTTGACACTAATGCAATCTTTTCTGTCTCAAAAGTTTCGTCCGTGTAATCGGTATCGCAGATTCTTTCCTTATTCTCTTCAAAATATTTCTGATAGCCGTTCTGCAGTTCTAAAACTGCGTTCTTTACAGATTTTCTATTTGCCAGTTTTTTATTGTCATGAAAATAACCACTGTCTTCTTGTTCCCATATCGTTTCAAAATACTCTAACAACTGGTTAACTGAATTTTCTTTCTCAGGTTCATCGCAAACCACTAACACGTCTCTGTCATAGTTCTTATGTCCCGGAAAATCACCCAGGAAATAATTGTATGTATTTCTTCCCCCAAGAATATATCTCTTTCCATCCGCAATCAAATATTTATCATGCATTCTACCCATCATTTTCCACGGTTTCAACGGATTGGCCTTATTATATAGTTTAATTTCAACATTCTCATGGGAAGATAATCCATAGAAATACGGATTTCCTTCCATATCAATCCAACTCTCCATTCCATCTACTAACAGACGAATATGTACACCCCTGTCTGCCGCATCATGCAGTGCTCCTAAAATCAATTTTCCACTTTCATCGGATTGAAATGCAAAAGTAGAAAGAATAATTTCCTTTTTTGCATTCTTGATCAAACGCACTCTTTGTAAAAGCGCTTCTGGATTCTTTTCTATGATTACTGCCCGTTCTGTATTTTCACTGCATTCGTTCCATGACCCATTTTTTGTTTCTTTTTTGGTTGTATTGGACACTTCCGGCTGCTTTTTATATGCAACGTGGATTCCGAGCAATTCATAAAAAGCCACACATAAAAAAATTGCCAGTATAACAAGAAGGATTTTACATATTTTATACTTTTTCATTGTACATCACCTGATTCCTTTTTATTTCATACTTATACAATACAAAGTCAATCTCAATTTAACCTCAACAAGGTTTGTTTTTTCATCCATGCAAAATCTTCTTTGTACAACAGACTGTTAGATATAGCAAAAACGACCTTTCAAAAACAGTTAACTTCTAAATCAACTGTTTTTTGAAAGGTCGTTTCATCAGATTCTTATAGCAATCCAGCAAATAATCTCATAAATAATTGTCCCAGTCGCAAATATGCACTTCGTCCGGTTTGATATTGGTCTGTCACATCACGACATTCTCCCATCGTTCTTATCAGATCATTTTTTATTTCCACAACTGCCTGACAATCTGCCATAAAACAGCCGTTTTCAAAATGGTGATATAAACTTCGATAATCCAGATTAATTGTTCCACAAGTTGCCATACAGTCATCTGCCACACTCATTTTTGCATGACAGAAACCAGGAGTCCACTCATAAACACGAACACCATGTTTAACCAATCCATGATAAAAAGAACGAGTTATATTATAAATGAATTTTTTATCAGGGATACCAGGTGTGATAATTCTTACGTCTACCCCTCGCTTAGCAGCCAGACATAACGCATGCGTCATTTCATCTGTTATGATTAGATATGGAGTCATAAACCAACAATATTTTTCAGCTTTATTTATCATACTGATATAAACTTCTTCTCCTACTTGCTCATTATCCATAGGGCTGTCTGCATAAGGTTGAACAAACCCAGTTTGCTGTGCCGCATAATCATAGTGGAAAAGGTATTTACTAAAATCAGAATCATTAGCATCCTTATCACTTACTGCATTCCACATTTCCAAAAATGTCACCGTAAGCGACTGAACAGCATCTCCTTCTAAACGAATACCTGTATCTTTCCACTGTCCATACGGGTGTGTGTAATTAAAATATTCGTTTGCTAGATTATATCCACCTGTAAATCCGACTTTTCCATCAATAACTGTTATTTTTCTATGATCACGATTGTTCAAAAACAGATTTAAACCTGGCATAAACGGATTGAATACACGGCAATGAATTCCTATTGCCTCCATCTTTTTCACAAAATCTGTGTTAATAAAGCCTATAGAACCCATATCATCGTAGAATACTCTAACTTTCACACCTGCTTTTACTCGCTCTTCCAGAACATCTTGAATCTTATGCCATGCTTCAGCGTCTTCTATCGCATGATATTCCATAAAGATAAACTTCTGTGCTTTCTCCAAATCCTTAAGCTGTGCCTCTAATCCTTTCACTGCTTCATCAAAATACACAATATCCGTATTCTGATAGATTGGATACTGCGAATTTCTTTGTATGTAACTTGCTATATTTCCTGCTTTCGGAATTGTTTCTTTTATTCTGCTCAAACACTCCTGACTGTCCGGGAGCATTGGTAACAATTTGCTATCAATTTCTGCATATCGCTCACGCATTTTATGTGTGCCACCATTCAAACCAATCAACAAATACAGGCCTACACCCATAATTGGGAAAATTAGAATTAAGATGACCCAAGGCATTTTCATAGAGGATGTCTTATTTGATGCGTACAATCCCAAAACCAAGATCCCACTCAAAATCCTTGTAAATAAATTTATGATTTCTGCATATTCATTCAAGCGTGTTACGATAGTAATAATAAAAATCACTTCCAGAAGAATGCAGATTATGGAAAAGCACAGCCGTTTTACCCCATTTTTTGTTTTTGCTTTGCCCTCTAAAGTATCTTGTTTCATATATATTCCACCTTCCTACTTGCTCAGTTTTCTCCCTAAATTTCGTGTAACATACCAATTTTGTCTTTTATTCTCTGCATTTCATTATCTGCTTCAATGATAGCTCTTGCAGAATGAAGTAATTCTTCACTTATCTCATCATAGCCAGGCATTTCTTCAATTCCTTTTTTATAGCGAAGTTGATGTTCCAATGTTGCCCAGAAATCCATACCATTGGTTCGAATCTGTAATTCTACACGCATAGGTGTTTTACCCTTAGCAAAAAATACTGGTATTTCAACAATCATATGATAGCTTCGATAACCATTCGATTTTGGATTTTTTATATAATCTTTTATTTCAATAACTTTAATATCATGCTGTTATCCTCCTAAATAGATTGAAATATGTCAATGAGTTTTTTCTTGAACAATAGTATAGCACAATTCTTTTATTTTGTTCCAACTTCATACATGATCATAACATGTAAACTTTAAACTATTTTCCCAGATTATTTCTCCATCAGTTTTTCAAACCAGGTATCCATCCCCAAATAAGGGGTGACAACAGAGCGAAACCCAAATGTTAGCTGGACTTCCTGAAACCCATGTTTGCAAACAGGTGATTTTGATTAGCCGTCAGCTAACAAAAATCGGATTGCGTTAGCTGGTAATTGATCATTTTGAATGGAAAATCATGTCACGAACGTGATTAGAAAACAAAAAAAGCGTTCGTTGTCAGCTAATCCAGCTAACATTTTCGAACGCTTTGAAGCCCGTCGCCAAGAGGATTTGAACCTCCGACCCCTCGCTTAGGAGAGCTCCAACCTATTGTCACTCTCTGTCAATCTGAGGTAAGGTAAACCCATATGGGACACTATATAAAACTGTTTCCGATTCAATTCGAGTTATTCTGAATACCCCCTCTGTCAAGCTCTGTAAAGCTCTGAAAGTTAGCTGATTGTTTGCCCCAGCTAATAATCGGGGAATGCCTTGATATTACCATCGACATCTGTTATATGACCACCATGCTTCGTACGTTCGATCATGGTAAACAGTATTCAATTAAACTTTCCTATCATAAGTACAAGATATTTTCTTGTCTATAAATAATATAACGCATACGAGACGGTTTGTCCATGCGTTTTTGACTGGCAAATTTATAAGCTGCTTTCATATTTTTAAACACGGACATAACCAGTAGATATACCTTCGATTCGGTTGGATGCTCCCGTACTCTGAATCAATGCAACTTCTAAGAGTGTTTTCAATTCATCTACATTGGCTTCGAGAAATAATTCCTGTTTGCCTTTATGTTCATGGATGCTGCTAACCATCTGAACAATTTCAGGTGTTAACAACTTCGCAGGACTTACAATAAAATCAAAGTCTCTCATAGGAATCTCCTTCATTTCAGATTTATCTCCGTCATTCTATCATCAAATGATGGAGATAGAATATCCATATACACAATAAATATCCTCATTTCATCCATATATTATATCGTTTTATGAATCGTTTTTTCACTAAAATTACACTATTTTTTCACTATTTTTCATTACTTCATCGTCTTCGCCAGTGAATTGAGCAATGCCCGCATCTCTGGATTCGCCAATACTTTTGCCAGAAGTTCCGGATCGACTTCATCAGCAACAGTAGTATTATTATTTTCCTGCTGTACATGCATCTGTGGATCCAGATTCTTTTTCTCATAAAATGCTTCTTCAAAAAGCTCTGCATTTTTCCTTCTGTCATCATCCAGAATATGAGAGTACACATCTGTAACCATATTGACCTGAGCATGGCCAGAATCACCCTGTACCGCCTTGATGTCTCCACCATTCAGTTTCAGCTTATAAGTAACACTGCTATGACGAAAACTGTGAAATACAACCGGTGGGAGATTATAGTCCTCGATCAATTTCTTTAAAGGGCCACGGATTGCTCCATCACCAAGAGGAAGACCAAAGGTACTTGCCATAACCAGGTTATAGTCCATATATTCGTCACCCAGGATTTCTTTCATTTCATCCTGCTCAGCTTTCCAGTCTACAAGCATATTAGCAACGCTCTTCGGTAAGAATATCTTACGTACACTACTTTCTGTCTTCGGTGTTTTCAGAATACGGACCGTAGAATTCTTCTTATGATTTGTCGGAAATACCAACAACACATCTTTTCCATCCAATGCATTTAAAGATTCTTTTCTTATACGCTGTGATTCTTTGTTGATGAAGACATATGCACGGTTTTCTTCAATTGCCTCATGAGAAATATCTACACAATCCCAGGTAAGACCAAGCAGCTCACCAAGTCGCAGGGAACATGAGAAAGATAGATTAATTGCGAGCTTTAATCGTTCATCTTCACAGACACTGAGCGCATACATCAATGTATCCGCTGTCCAGATGTCTCTTTTTTGTGATTTATGTTTTGGTACAGTCGCATGGGTGCAAGGATTCTTCTCCATCAACTCCCATTTCACTGCCTGTTCAAAACAGTTTCTAAGCAGCTTATTAATATCCCTGACCGTACTGGAAGATACAAATTCATTTCGACTGGTTTTATTCAATGGATTGATAACTGCACGTCTCTTCAAAAGACTCTGATAATATCTTTCGATGAAACGGGTATTGATCTCTGAGAGTTTCGTATCACCAATGATCGGAAGAATATAGTTATTGATAAGAGAGACATTTCCTTCATATGTAGAAAGCGCCCAGTTTTCTTTGCCATAAAGTGCAACATATTCTGTAATAAGCTCGTCCAGTGTTTTGCATTTACGGACGACAAATGATCCCATCTCTTTTTTATATTCAATTTCTTTTTTTCTTCTCTTTGCTTCGGCTTTCGTTTCATAGGTTTCCCACTTCTGTTTCCTCTCACCTTTTTCATTCGTATAAGAATAGATTACATTAAATTTTCCGTTTCGTTCTCTTATAGATGCCATATTATTGCATACTCCTTTCCAAATCTCTTTGCTCCATCCAGTCCTCAAATTCATCCCGACGGATCCTAACTCGACTGCCAACTTTTATTACTGTGAACTTTCCTTTATCCGCCCACTTGTTGATCATGCTTCTGCTGACCTTTGCCAGATAGGAAGTTTCATCAAAAGTAAGATACTTTATATTTCCATTGCTTCCTCGTATTCCGGTCTGTGATAATTTCTTCCGCCGGAAATTAGCCAGGGCAATATTTTGTTCCTGTGCAAGTTCTTCATAATCATTCGATGGATCCAGCTTATACCGATCCTGACCTTCCAGGAATTTTCGAAAACTCTCTTTTGTGATCCTTTTCTTTTCTGCAATCACAATGAATTCAAAAAAATGACTATACTTTGGATTATCAAGAATTGTATATACTGCGCTTCTGGTTGTTCCAAGCAGCTGTGCCATCTCAGGCATCGTAATTGTTGCATCTTCCAGAAGAGCGTCTTTTTTTCTGTCTTCCTTTGTTCGATACCGGGACTGGCTTTTATACCAGTTCTGAAAAGATTCTTTTGGTATTCGTTTCCAGTAATCGACAATAACAGCTTCCATTTGATTTTTCTTGAGTAAATCATAAACAAGATACTCATCAACACCCAACAGATCCGCAACTTCCTTAACGGAATAGGACCAGGATTTCAATTCTTTCCCTGGTTCTTCTCCGGTAACTTTATGGTATTTAATCTGATTGGCGTACCATTTTTCAAAGCTGGCAATATTGATTCGTATCTTTCCAGCAATCTCTTTAGATTCAAAAACATTTTTATGCACCAGCCAGTATCGATCTGTCTTTTTTAATCCCAGCAGCTTTCCCATTTCCGGCACGGTCATCCAGGTTCTCTTTTGTGTCGGACGCCGTTTGTAAGGACTGTCTTCTGATATCTTTGAAATGATCTCTTCAACATCGTCCATTTCCGGAACTTCTTTTTGTTTCATAATTGCTGTTGCCATTTATTCTTCACTTCCTGTCTTTTTTAGTGTTAGTTTTTTTTCTTATATCATATCTCAAATCCAGATAAAAATTTAGGATGTCGATTGCAGACAAAATCTGCCTGATCAACACCCTGTTTTTTATTGTTCCAAGTTATCGAGCCAGTCATCGAAACTCTTCTTAGAGATGCGATACTTTCCGCCATCCAACTGGATCCACCGGAATTCCTTTTTCTTTAAAAGGTTATAAATAGTAGGTCTGCTGACTCCTAAGATTTCCTGTAACTCTTGAACTGTATAACATCTTTTTTCTGACATTTCTTTATCCTCTTTTCTTTGAAATATGAAAGAAAAATTATCCCTTCATATAACGAAACGCTCAGAGCATGTTTTACAGTGGTCAAAAGCAAATTTTTTTACTTTTTTCTTACGAGTTTTCTTTAATGCAACTCGTAACATTAGATTTTTACATTTTTCATGAAATTAAGTAAAGAAAAAGAGCATATGGAATTGAATCCATACACTCTATGATTACTGGAACTTTATTTCATTTTTAAAACAACAAACTTGAATTTAACTCTCCCATCTTGCAATTCTGATTCCCCAAACTCGAAATTCACCATATACAAATGCATCGCCGTTTGTCAGATGATATGTTTGTGAAAATCCTAAACTTCCATAATCAGCAATTTCATCCGCAGTTTGTGTGCTTCCAAGTGTTATAAGCGGACATTTTCCTGGGTCAGTGCTTCCAATCAAACGAAATCCCTCAATAGCAACAAAAATCCCCCAACAAATAAGAATACCTAAAACTGCTTTTAAAATTTTCTTTTTCATATTCACCACCCCACAAATACCGATTTTTCGTTCTCTGCGACTTCCCAATAAACGGGAAGTTGGTTACTTCTTGTAATTCATTTTCTTACTTAATACCCCAAACAAAGCCAATAAAAATATTCCAATTCCAAGCAATACGCCAGCCACTTTCATTAATTCATTGTTTGTATACTCTGTATCCGGAAGAATCCCATACTTGTAATAAGAATAACTAACATGGTCTGTGGTATATGCAGCTATGGAATCTCCTACATTATATTCCGAATATACAAATCCCGGTACTTGCATTCGCTTGTGATAATCATTCACTTTTCCATTGTTGTAGTAGAAGAAATAATTCCGAGATATCGTATCAGCCGAAGCAGCTTCAGCCCTTTTACCTGTAATCACAATATCCTCCATATAGTAATCTTCTCCCAGTACCATCTCTTCCATTTGTGTATTAAATGCTTTAGATGTCAAAAGTATATTTATCCAGACTGTAATGAAAGCTATACTTAAAATAATGAAACAAATCCAAAACAAAATTTTCTTTTGATTTCCAGTTAATATTTCTTTTGGTTCTTGGTGCTTAACCAATTTATTACTCATTCCATAATACCTCTAAAGTACTTTTTTCTTCTTCCTTCCCTTCGTCCAAGAAGTGTATCTCACTCAAAGAACTCGGTCAATCCCGATTGAGATTTCACCTGTTTTAAGAGATTTGATAACTGTTATATCTTGTTATTAAATTCTCTGCCAACCCTTGAAAACACTGGATTTATCGCAGATGAGCTTTCCCTTATTCTTTCCCTTGTGTTATATCGTCCCATCAGTGTTTACGAATTCTGATAAGGGCAAATACAAGGGCAAGAAAATCATATAAAACAGTATAACACAAAATAAAAGTGACATGGTGAACTGATTGAAATGCTTCTGATTTTTGTATCTGATGATTGATTGAATGATAAGGAGATAGGATACGATGAGAACGATATTTGCAGAATACAATCCACACAGAAACAGTATTGATGTTTATACCAGTGCTGGCTATATGCTTCGCATTGATTGTTGGGAAGCAGAAAAGAATTTAAAAACCACTCCCGGATCAGACTGTGCATTAACTTCACTTGCAGTTGATGAACCACTTGAATATGCAAGATTATATCTTGATGGAAATTTGCAGATGTGGGTGAACGCGGAAGATTCATTAGAGATATAGAAATACCTTTTAGAACAAAGTAGTCTTTCGCCTCTACGAATATAATTGTGAATTAGACGCTTATATCCGAAATAAACAATTGGAACATACCCGACAGGAGAACTTTCTTTGATAAGTCACGAAAAGAAACAGTCTATCAGAAAATGCAATCTGACACATAGACGGGCTCGACACATAGAATAAACAAGAGGACTTGCAAGGTTTGTGACCTTCTTTCAAGCCCTCTTATGTATCATTGCGGTACTGGCTGTGTCCGTTCCGTAAAGGACTGCCCTAAGTGTATCGGCTTCACCTTGTTCCTTTACCTCACTATTCACAAATCACTTTTGCTATTTTCGCAATAATATTGCAAATAAAACAATTAGAACTAATATAATTATCAAAAAAATAAACCTTATTTGACCATGAAATCCTAATCCAATCCACTGCAATACTATTATTAACGCAAAAACTAATAACGCCCAATACTTTCTTTTCATGCAATTTTCCCCTTCGAATTGTCATTTTGATTATACCTTTCACTAGCAAAAGATACTGTTGACATCGAAAATCCTAAAACCATTGACAAAATAATTGCTATACAACGTTTAATTTTTTTCATGATTTTCCTCTTTTCTTGAGGAATTTAAGATTTATAGACGACTTTAAAAGAATGCGCATGCTTTTGTATACACTTAATATATATCACTCTTTAAAAAAATAAAAGACTTGTTTTGAATTATTTTTTATAGTATCCTATAATAGTGGTGATTTATATAATTTTAATGTTTATTTTTAAGATTCTCTAACAAACTTTTATACTATCCTATAAAACGGTCAATTTTAAAAATCACGAAATTGCAGGCTTTACAACACTTTGTAACACGATATAGGTCTGTCCGATAATCCCTCTCATATAAAAATAATCAATGCTTCATTTTTAACACAGGAAGATAAAGACATCTCCCTGTGTTTTTCTTAATAATATCCCCGCTCTTCTCGCCAGTCTTTTACATAACATCGAATTCCAATATAGACCACATATACAAGTAGTAACAGTACAATGAGGTTTATCGGAATGACAGATTTTATCCATTCGCCAAAGTAGATTACGATAGCTGTACTCATTATTGCCACCATAATGCTGATGATATCCCAACAATATTTCCGGTAGATTTTTCCCACCTGATAGCCAATCCCAATTATCAGGAATCCCGTTATAATGAATAAAATTCCCATAACAATAGCCGCGATCAGCCAGTACACAATCCCGGAAACGATACTGTTTGAGATTCCATTGCTTAACTGTCCGAAAGAATCTGCTCCTGTAACAAATTCTCGAAACAGGTTTATGATTCCTTTACCAATCGTACCGAAAAAGGTGATACAGTCGTTAAGAAAAACCGGAGAAAGGATAGCTGTGAACAGTGTAGTTGCTATGCTGTACCATGCCAACAGGAACATAAGGCTTTCATAACCTGTTGTCATTTGTTTATATTTTTTCTCCAACTGAATTTTTCGATTATCGCATTTTTCTTTTGCTTTCTGATAAGCAGTACGGTCACAGTTATCGCATTTCTCATAAGGCACTTTTTTCTCGACAGGCACCTCTACCGTCTTTTGGTGTGTCTGTGCATAGCGTTTTGCCTGCTCCGCTTTTTCGTACTTAAATTTCCATGCCACGACTTCTGCGTCGGCTCTTTTCCTGCTGTCTGTCTCGCTGGTTAATTGTTCCTCTGTTTGCTTTAATTTTGTCCGCAATGCTTCGATATTCTCGGCTCTGTTTTCGCTGTTCAATTTCTCGTTCAAGGTCAGCGATCTGTTTAGCTGCCTGTTCAGTTCCAGAATTGTCTGGTCTTTCTGATCCAGTTCGTCCTGCATCTGTTCCGTCATTGCCAGGAGTTCTTCCACCCGCCCGACGTTCTCTAAGTTTACGCATTCGTTCATCAATATCCCTCGCTTTCTCTATCTGCTGTTTAATGTCAGTAATAAGCTGTTCTCGTTGTTCAGCTTCTGCGTTAATTCCTGCCATTGCTGATTCTCGTTTTCCAACTGTTCGATTCTGACTTTTTGCTGTTCGATCTGGGAGAGCAGTTCTTCTGTATCTGGCAAAAGATTCAGAAGCCCGGATAACTCGCTGTTTAAGATCTGCAAACTCTGGTTCTGCTCCTGAAAGGACAGAAGCTGTCTGTCCCGTTCCTGTAATTCCTGTACCATCTCTGCCATAAGGTTCTGCTGTTCCTCGATCTGGTTTATCATTGACTCCATCATGGGAATGACTTCCCGGCTTTCTTCTAAGGTCATTTAACCACTCCTTCCACTGTGATAATGCACCAGATACTTTTCCGAAACTGGTCTGTATCTTTTTCAGCAGTGCATTTTGTCTTTTTATGATCTGGTTTTCCTCTACTTTCCATGAAGCTGTCTGCACCTGTCCACTCTGGAATTTCTCATCAATCTTTCTTGCATCAGCACCCTCATGGATTGTAGGGATTTCTAATTTTCCCTGTCTTGCATAGGAACGGTGGTCAATCTGTTGTTCTACTGATAAATGGTCATTACAGACTTTCGCCCATTCGCTCCGCCATAATTCACAATTCTTTGGATTGTTCCATCCGGTAGCATCGGTCAGCACCCGTTTCCATTGTTTACGGTTCCTTGCACCAACTTTCTGATTACCGTTTTCGTCCAATACCGGAATTCGGATTCCATGACGGTCAGGATTCTTTTTATCCTGCCACCAGTCCGGGTGGGATTCATCAACCACAATATTTCCGTCAGTATCTCTGACAAACTCCCAGTCTTTGACTTCTTTGTTTCCCCATGAGTGGTCGGGATTAAAGGGACGCATGGTTACAAGTAAATGCACATGCGGGTTTCCGTCGCCCTTATCGTGAATGCTCCAATCTGCACACATGCCTTTGTCCACAAAGTTTTTCTGAATATAATCTGTTGTATATTCAATTTGTTCCTGTCGATTCCATTCTTTTGGAAGTGAGAACTCAAACGATCTGCCAAGCTGTGCGTCTGAACTTTTCTCAATCTTCAAAACTTCATTCCATAAGCACTGTTTCTGAAAAGTAAGTTTGAATTTCTCCAGTACAACTTCTTTGTTGTCTGCCCTTTTATACCGGACAGATTTCTGAAACCGTTTGATATTTTCGGCAGGTACATTCTGCCATTCCTGCGGTGCATTTTCACACATCATCAAACTGGTATAAACAACTTCTCTTTTGGAAGTGTAGTAACTGATCCTGCCTGTTTCTTCATTTTTCATTACCTCACCATTGAGATAGGCAGACGCTGATATGATGGATTTCCCTTTGCTGCGTCCGACAATCTTTACCGTATAATGAAAGATCGCCATGATCCGTTTCCCCCCTTTCTGCCGTACCCGGCATTGATTTCCGGCAGTTAACATTTCCTGTAAAAGAGAATGGTATCTGCCGGAACGCCCTCTGCGTAAGAGTGCTCTGTGCATAACAGCCTGCATGGAATGCGCCCCTCTGGCGAAGAGTGCCTCCTGCGACATGAGCAGGTCTGCATGAAATGCCCGCCGACGGAACGAGCCCGGCAAGCGTTAGCGCAGACCGGTTGCCACCTGTGGCAAACTTATACGGACGACCTCTGGTTGTCCATAAGTGCGCCCTTCATAAAAAAGCAATGAAGGGAATGGAAACTCCACTCCCTCCGGCATTACACTTCCTCCGTATTCGCAACCGGCTCTTTTTGCATTGCCTTTGAGAAGAATTTCCCATTTGCTTCCTGCCTTTTTAAGAAGCCGACCAGCTTCGGAATATCTTCTTCCTCAATCGCAGAACCAATCACTGATTCCACCGCACCGCCAATCTGACAGAGCCTGTGGGTTCGTTTTTTTGTTTCCACATCTTTCTGACGTTTCTTCAGTTCCCGTTTCTGTGCTGCGTACTGTTTCGCTTTTTCAAGGCTTTCCTGTTCTCTTTTTTCCAACTGGAGCAGACGCTCCTCATAACTCTTTGTTGATCTTGCCATAAATATCATCGTCCTTTCTTTTTTCTACCAAACATAAGTTTCCTGTTGTCTGTCAGACGAAGTACATGGTATAATCTGCTTGCGTGTAGGTATATCATGGCTTCGGTCTGATAAAACCTTTGGCGGTTTCTTCGGGAACCGCCTTTTTAAGTGGAACCGTTTCTTGTGACGGCTTTCACATTTCCTTTATCCCTTAAGTCCCTGCCCTCATTGGCTTCCATGAAAAGTTCCAGCATATCCGTTTTAATCAGGACTTTCCTCCCGACCTTTAATACCGGAAGTTTCTTCCACTCCACCAGTTTTCTCAGGGTGTTCCTGCCGATTCCCGTATAATCCGCAGCTTCCTCAATAGATAAGGCAATCTTTCTTTGCGTCATGTGACCACCTCCTTATAAATTGCATTATGCAATTTCTTTTGTGCTGTCAGTATAGCGTGTTTATATCATCTTGTCAAGCATTACGAAATTATATTGTTTATTGTTTAATTGCATATTGCAATATTGTTTGTTATGTGGTATAGTAATGACATACCGAAAAAGGAGGCACATCAGCATGAAAGATAAAGAATTACGCAAGCTGATCGGTAGCAGGGCAAAACAGCGCCGTACAGAATTGAATCTGACACAGCCTTATATCGCTGAAAAGATGGGTGTGACTGCATCTACGATTCAGAGATATGAAGCCGGAACGATTGACAATACAAAGAAAATGGTGCTGGAAGGTCTTTCAGAAGCTCTCCATGTATCTGTGGAATGGCTCAGAGGGGAAACGGACGAATATGAAACCGACATTACGGATAAAAGAGAATTACAGATTCGTGATGCCATGACGGATATTCTCAAACAGTTACCTCTTGACCTTACGAAAACAGAAGATGCTTTTTCCAAAGACCTACTGCTGTTAATGTTGAAACAATATGAACTGTTTTTGGATTCGTTCCAGTTCGCCTGCAAGAATTACAAAGGCAATACCAAAGAAGCGGACATTGCAAAAGTAATGGGGTTTGAATCGAATGATGAATATAACGAGATCATGTTTCTCAGGGAGATCACCCATACTGTCAACGCATTGAATGACATGGCAGATATTGTAAGGCTCTATTCCAAGAAACCGGAAACAGCAGAACAACGGCTTGCAAATCTTTTATCCGAAGTTATGTACGAGGATTCTGAATCGGTATAGTAAGATAATCGGAGTTATGATATACTTACACGCAAGAAGCATTTCAGCAGTTCCGATTGTCTGATATCGAAAGGAGACATACGATTATGGCAAAAGGATCTGTTAGAAAGAAAGGAAAGAAATGGTACTACCGCTTCTATGTAGAGGACGCAAGCGGCAAAATGGTTCAGAAAGAATATGCCGGAACCGAAAGCAAAAGTGAGACAGAAAAACTTCTCCGCAAGGCACTGGAAGATTACGAAGATAAGAAATTTGTTGCAAAAGCAGATAACCTTACCGTAGGTGAACTTCTGGACATGTGGGCAGAAGAAGAACTGAAAACCGGAACACTCAGTAATGGCACAGTGGAAAATTATCTCAGTGCAATCCGTTGCGCTAAGAAACACCCGATTGCAGACCGTAAACTGAAAACAGTTACTGCCGAACATTTACAGGCATTTCTTGATCTGCTTACATTCGGTGGCGAATTTCCAGACGGAAAAGTGAGAAAAGGATACAGTAAAGATTATATCCATTCTTTTTCCGCAGTGTTGCAGCAGTCATTCCGTTTTGCAGTATTTCCAAAACAGTTAATCAGTTTCAATCCGATGCAGTATATTAAGCTGAAAAAACAGGCAGAGGAAGTTGACCTCTTTTCCGATGATGAAGTCGAAGATGGCACACAGCCGATTTCACATGAGGATTATGAGCGACTTATCAAGTATCTGGAAAAGAAAAATCCACCTGCGATCCTGCCGATTCAGATTGCATATTATGCAGGACTTCGCATCGGTGAAACCTGTGGTCTTACATGGCAGGACATCAACCTTGAAGATCAATGCCTGACCATTAAAAGAAGTATCCGTTACGACGGTGCAAAGCATAAAAATGTGATTGGAACGACCAAGCGAAAGAAAGTAAGGATTGTTGATTTTGGAGATACGCTGACTGAAATATTGAAAGCAGCAAGACGGGAACAACTGAAAAGCCGGATGCAGTACGGGGAACTTTACCACCGCAACTACTACAAAGAGGTGCATGTGAAAAACAGGGTGTATTATGAATACTATCACCTTGACGGAACACAGGAAGTCCCGGCAGATTATAAAGAAATATCCTTTGTCTGCCTCAGACCGGATGGCAGTCTGGAACTGCCGAGTACACTCGGCATTGCTTGCAGGTCAGTATCAAAAAAGCTGGAAGGATTTGAAGATTTTCACTTTCACCAGTTACGACATACCTACACCAGCAACCTGCTCTCGAATGGAGCTGCTCCGAAAGATGTACAGGAACTGTTAGGACATTCCGATGTCAGTACCACAATGAACATTTACGCTCACTCAACAAGAAAAGCAAAGCGGGATTCCGCAAGACTTCTTGATAAAGTAGCGAGCAACGCTTAAATAAAAATTTCCCTTATTTCCCTTGCGGATTCCTCACAAGGGTAAAAATAAGGGAAAATACATATCATTTCACTATCTAAGGGGCTAAAAAGCCTGTAAAATAAGGAAAACTCAGGAAATCTCTCCACAAATTCCGATTTGTTACTCACATGATATCATATTTTTTCTTCAATTGCATTTTCATTGAAAAAATCATTAAAACTTCCAATGTTTAATATAAATAAAGCAATATAGTTGCATCCCTACTCGTATTAAGAGCTGAAAAATAAATATAAATCCTATATTAATGAAGAAGGAATGGAAGAAAAAAGCATCTTTTGAATATAGAATACCTAATATATTTTGTACATTCAAATTATTTATTGGAAACAAATACAAAATTTTGTTACCTACCCCTGTTTTTATCATTTGCACCAGCAATAATGGTAATATATATACCCCTAATGAAACAGCTAATACTGACATAGATGAATGCATAAGAGCTGATATTAACAATGTTACACTCTCAACAAATCCAATACCAACTAATTGCATGACAAGAATTAAAAAGTATATTTGAATATGGTTATATTGCAAAGGGAAGTCAAATAATCCCAACGACAAATTTGTTTGTATGTCTGAATTCCATCCGCTCATATCATACATTGTAGAGAAAACACCTATGTTGACCAATTGAAAAATAATAAATAAACTCACTGTAATAATACTTGTCGCAATCAATTTAGCAAATATCATTTTGTTTCTTCCATATTTTGTAACTAACAGAATCTGATTGATATTTTTAGAATTATCATCTGAAAACACTATGGAAGATACCAATATTGTAATTATGGACAAAAGAGCATATATATATCCAAGTACTCGATATAAGTCTGTCCATGGAACATAATTTCCTAATGTCAAAGGAGTATCAAATTTTTTAAATCCAACCTCGTCCAATGAATATAAATCCACGTCTTCTATTGTTAATCTTTGGCCTTTATTAACCTGTTCAATCATTTCTGAATAAACATTTTCGGCATCTTTTGAAAAAAAAGTATCTCCCATTTCCCAATAAAATGGATAAAAAGGCTTATTAACAACTTTTTGCTCTTCATTCTCTTGGAAATTATTCATAGAATCAGACAGAATCATTTTAACTTTTTCATCTGTAAACTCTCCAGAATATTTTTCATCTATTATTACATCGAGGCTCTTTTCAAACCCCTTTTTCTTATTACTCGCTTCACTCATTGATAGCTGTGAATAGTGATACCCAACAAAAAAAATCCCCAGAAGGACTAAGCATCCTACAACAATCCCACCAAATACAGTTCGGTTTCTCAATATTTTCCCAAGTTCAAACTTAATTAGCGATGTCATACTCTCATTCCCCCTCTCTAAAATAAAACAAATACAAATCTTCTAAAACCGGATCAACTTGTTTCGCATTTGCAAAAGGTTTTTCCCTTGAAATAAGTCGAAGAACAACTCCGTCTTCTCCATATTTACGATTACTTACTGTATATACTTGCTCAATTCGATTTACTTCTTTTTCTGGAACCAGGCATTCCCATACACACTTGTTAATATCTTTCAACAAATATCTTATTGTGCCTGTATTTTCAATTCTACCTTTTTTTAGAATAATGATTTCATCTGCTATATATTCTATATCTGATACAATATGTGTAGACAATAATACTATTTTTTCTGATGCAAACGAACTTATCAGTTTTCTAAATTTAACTCGCTCTTTGGGATCGAGCCCTACCGTAGGTTCATCTAATATTAAAATTTCCGGATTATTAATCATTGCTTGAGCGATACCTAGTCTCTGTTTCATTCCGCCAGAATACTTTCTGATTTTTTTATTTTTCACATCATCTAAGCCAACCTGAATCAATAAATCTAAACATCTCTTTTTTGCTATTTTCCCATTTAAGCCTTTCAATGAAGCGATATACATCATAAAATTTAATCCTGTAAAATCAGGATAGTATCGAAAATCTTGTGGTAAGAATCCAAGAATCGAGCGATAATATTCTGCTTGCAGAGCAATATCTTTATGGTCATATTGTATATTTCCACAATTTGCTCTCATCAGTCCACAAATAATACGAAATAAAGTTGTTTTACCCGCCCCATTAGCACCTAATATTCCGTAAATTCCAGGAGTAAATCGATACGACACATCATCAAGCACAGTTACATTCCCATATTGTTTTGTTATATTATTAATAGTTAATTCCATACTGAAGCTACCTCCCATTTGATTATTTTAGTTTGAGAATATAAGATAATCCCTAATATTGTCGTTGTAATGAAATATGCTATTCCCCAATAAAGCATTCGGATTTCATATATTTTAAAGATATTTGCAATTAAAATAACTGCGACACAAATACTTCCCGATATACACCATAGGAAATAATTATGTAATTGCTTTCTCCATATAGTTATAAGCGAAAATAAAATAATGCAAACAATATTGTATGGAACAAGTACATAGACTAATATCTGATACAAAGGCAAAGATACTATAGATTTAGTCATAAGAGAAAGCAAAATAACAATTACCATATCAATAATGCCAAAAATCAATAATTTCATCATAATATGTTGTCGCAAATCATATTTGAATGTCTGTTCCAATTCCCACATTCCTGTAGTAAAACTTTTGAATAATTCATCTAAAAAAAATAAAGCCGAAATGAATATTACACCTGTAATGCATAACATTATTTCACTTATCGGCTGTAAATTTTTAAAATTTAATGCCATAGTTATCCCTGATAGAAAGATGAATAATTGAATTATCCAAGTATGAACATGTATGAAGCGAAAAGTTGACAGGAATAGCTCAAAGTAAGAATGTCGACTCATTCCAAGTCTAATCATTATTTCATATCCTAATTCGATGGTTTTTTCACGTCCTTCTATATCACCTTCTAATTTATAACCAGCCAATTTCGATATAATATCTTTTTTATCCATCATAAAATTCCTCTCTTTCTAAAACTTTTTCTAATTTTCTAAGGCCTTGATAAATACGTGACTGTACAGTAGATACCCCCACGCCAGTAATTGTCGCAATATCTTTTACCTTTAAATCGTGATAATACCGTAGTATCACAACCTCTCGTTGTATTTCAGGAAGTAAATCAAGTGCTTTTTGAACCGTTTCTTTTCTCTCATCATGTAATATTTCATCAATCAATGAAGTGTCTAAATCAGTTGTAAAATTATCTGTGAGTTCTATTTGCTCAATATGTCTTTTTTTCAAATAATTATTGCAAGTATTGACAGCCATAGTGTATAGATAATTTTGAAATTTTCCTATGAATCGGTATCTAGGTAAACTTTCTACCAATTTTAAAAAAATATCCTGTGTTAAATCAGAAGCTATATCGCAGTCTCCATAACATCTGCGAACACAATAAAAATACACACTATCATAATATTTATGTACTAAAATATCCCATGCATCAGGATCTCCCATCTTAATTTTGTTTATTATCATCCAGTCTTGTATCATATCCATCACTTTTCTCTTAATTATTCTTCTCTATATATAAACAACTAACCTTAACAAATCATTTAAAAACACAAAAACTTTTTATATTTTTTTATATTTTTTTACAATATGATAAACTATTCTTCCCCTCATGAGCAAGGGATTAGGAGTTCCCTGTGGCGGTTAGTATGCAGTAGTTCGATTATCCTGTAAGCGTGAGTTTTCCAAACTTATCGGATTCTTGGTAGTTGCCTTAGTAGCCGTTGGTCTTGTATTCAATGCGTCCGGCGTAAAAGATGTATTGTTACAGTTATTCAATAAGATTATTGGAGCATAAAATTAGTATTGCTATTGTGCGGACATTTGCATATAATAAAGATAGATGGAAATACTACTCACGAAAGGAGATGTTTTATATGGCTACAAAATCAGCAAATTTATATGCAAGGATTGAACCAGATGTCAAAGAAAAAGCAGAAAGTATCCTGTCTACACTTGGTATCCCTGCTTCCAGTGCTATCAATATGTTTTATAAACAGATTATCTTACAGAGAGGACTTCCGTTTGAAGTAAAAATACCATCTGACAGACCTGTTGATATCAGCACATTATCAGAAGCAGAGTTCAATGAAGAATTGGAGAAAGGATATGCGGATATGCAGGCTGGACGGACAAAAAATGCGAAGAAAGCATTTGCTGACATTCGCAAGGATTATGGCTTATGATATATGAAGTAGAATTATCCGAACAGGCTGACAGTGATTTGAGAGGGATTTTTGAATATATTTCTTTTGAATTACAATCGCCGGAAAATGCAAGCGGACAGCTTGACCGTCTGGAAGAACAGATATTAAGTCTGGATACGATGCCGGAGCGTTATCGAAAATATGAAAAAGAACCGTGGAAAAGTCGTGGACTTCGTGTATTACCAGTAGACAATTATGTGGTACTTTATATTCCAGACAGCGATAAAAAAGTTGTAACAATACTTAGAGTAATGTATGCCGGACGGGACATAGACAATCAGTTAAATCTCCACACAAAGCAATAAAGGATATGATTTAAAGCAGCCTTTCATTTATGATCGACTGCTTTTTTCATATTCAAAATTAAAAAGAAAGGGCTGAATTACGATGGAAGAATGTAGCGTATTGATTGAAACGACCAAATCAGCAGAGGATAAAACCTCTCGCTGGTTCGATTTACCCATTGATTATGAGCTGTTCCGTGACCTGCTCGGCGTGGAAGCTGACAGTGGCGATTATCAAATCATTGATATGAAGCTCCCCTTTGCTGGCGACATTGTAAGGACAACATCTGTCAGACGGTTAAACAAGCTGTACTTTGCTTACACGGATTTATCGCCAGAAGTTCAGCTGGCTTATAAAGAGTTGATTTCCTATTGTGGCGGTGTAGAGGATTTATTGCAGAAATCAGAAGAATTTCTGTTTTATCCAGAGTGCCACAACATCATGGACGTTGCCCGTTACCGCTTGGAACATAACATTGATTTTTTTGCTCTCTCCGAAAAGGGAAAGAAATATTTTAATCTGGAAGCCTACGTCCATGAACCGGAAGAAAAAGGACGTTATGCGGTCTGCAACAATGGTATGTTCAAGCTCTGATGGTGGGTATTGCTTATGGCAGATTTTATGAATACGATGAGTGAAAGGAAGTGACCGCTTATGATTGATGATATGCAAGTCTATATAGCCAATCTTGGCAAGTACAATGAGGAAGAACTGGTCGGGGACTGGTTCTCTTTTCCATTGGACGAAGAAGTAATTGCAGAACATATCGGCTTAAATGCAGAGTAGGTAAACGTCTCTTTTAATCTCCATTGTTATACTCCCCATTTCCGTGCATCTGCACACTTTTTAGTAATGAGATTCCATCACAGAACGACCTGAATTTCAATATGTATTCCCATTTTATGTGCATCTACACACTTTTATGTAATGTTGATAAATATATTTTCAGATTTTTTTATTGCAGTGTTTATAATCGACTACTCCAATCGTTATTATAGGTAAACAACAAAAAGAAGATGGTTCCGATGTTTCATTAAATATGTTCGTTAGTCTTTTACGCAAAGGATTCTATCTCCTCTGCGCCCTAATGCTTTTCGGATTCAGTTCAACAAACTAGAATTTATCTTGCAATTAGAAACCATTTATCTTGTATATGGTTCAGTGTCTTTTCCATCATATACAAATGCTTTTATATCCGTATTTTCATCAACCTCAGCATGAATACCTACCGTGTATTCTTTATCTGTAACATTCTGAAAAGAATAGCAACCGCCAGCAGGAATACTGTCAGATACAAGTTCCTGTTTTCCTTCACAGAGTAGATGTACAGTAATGTCAAAATCGTTTCTGTTCTGAACTGTCAACACGCCTGTATTAGACAAAATTTTTGCGTCAGAATATGTAATTACATAGGAATCAGGCGTTGACTTTTCCGCACAGACCACAGAACACTCCCACTGTGTCTTTGCTTTTGCTTTTCGATAGGCTTCCGAAGACTTATATGTTGAAAATATAATCATTGTACTTATAGCAAGAATGCCAGTGATGACAAACGCTATTGTTACTTTTTTCTTCACAACCATCACCTCCACACACAAATACCGATTTTAATGTCTCTATTATACCATAATGATACTATTATAAAAAAGGAAAAAGAGCTCCTTCGAGCTCTTTTGATTCAGTTCTGTAAACTTGAAGTTATAGTGCAATCTTTTTCCATTTTCTAATCTTGGTTCTAAAGGTTCCGAACGGAGCAACTGTATTAACATGTATGAATTTGTATACTTCCCAGACAGCTGTTTTAGTTGCTTCGTCAGCCCATTTTCTCATATGTGGTTTAAATAATTCTTCCTCACTCAGAGAATCAATCATTGCATAAATAGAGTTGATATTCTCATTCAATCTGTCTTTCAATTCTTGCAGTGACAGCTGAGCATATGTATCTGTGAACCATTGATATAATTCGCCAAGCTGATTCCACTTAAAATTATCCGAAGGAGTTTTAACAGGAATACCCGTTCTTTCGTCTGATTCCCATTTAATAACAAGAGTTGTCCAGCCAACCTGATAAGCAAGATTTTCTGCCGGAGTTCGATCGATCTCATCAATTCTCTTATCTTTTAAATGCTCCGGAATATCATTAAATTCTGAAATATATTTTGCAAAACTTTTATTTATCTCGTTTTTAAGCTCGTCTTTATTCTCATATGTTCTCAATAGTCTATCTCCTCAGCTTCCGATTTTCCAGTTTCAAAAACAGGAATTTATTTGGAAGATTTTATTATCCATTCATCAAGAAATTTCATTTGTTCATCCGTATGAAACCAATGCTCTCCATTTTTCATAATAGAAAGTGTTGAATTAGTCCTCTGTACAAATTCAAATATCGTTCCATAAGCGGTAAGATTATCTTTTTCACCATACAAAATGTGCGTTGGGATTTCCCATATAATAGGATTTTCTCTTGCATAGCAAAGATAATCCCATGAAAGAGTCTCTCCAAAGGTTGTCTGAATTTCTTTTTTCTCTTTGAGTTCATCCTCTGTAACATTTGCCCAAATCATCATATCAGCAATAAGCCTTTCCATATCTACAACGGGCGAAATAAAATATGCTTTCTCTATTTGCTGATTTGATAAGGCATTGATAGCAAAATACGCTCCAATGCTATTGGCAATTACTTCAACCGTCTTGTAGTTTCTATAAATTGAATTAAAAAGTAATGGAAATTCTTCTTTTGCTTCCCATGGAAACTGTGCAGTATAGTCGAGACCAATCACATCACAATTACTAAAGAGCGGTTTGTAATGAATAGCTTCTTCAGCATTACCACCTTTTCCATGTATATAAATAACTGCTTTATCCACAATAGTTATCCTCCACAAATTCAAATTTTCCTGTTATACAAACTGGGAGTTGTTTATTTCTTCTTTTTCGGTTTTGGGGCTGGCAGTTCATCATACATTGCATGAAACAAGCCTGTCAAAAATTCCCTATTATCAACTTCATCTACCAACAACATCTCTTTTGCTCCCTCATAGGGTAATTCATACGGAGCTGTCGGCATATAACTAATTGCTGATTTTACTGGTTTAACAAGTAATCTATCATCATAGATACCGCCTACAATCTTGCCACGATAATAAATAATAAATTCTCCCATCATAGCTCGATAAGTAATTTCTTCTAACTCAGATAGCTGCCCTAAAATAAACTCTAAGTATTCCTTGCTTGATGCCATATTTCCACCTCAAATTCATATTTCTCAGTTTCAAAAACTTGAAATTACTTAACAATATGTGCTGTAATGATTGTATAGCTATATGAATTGATAGTAATTTTGATATTTTCAACCTCGCAATACCAATTTTTACCCTGTTTGTATATATTGCAATTTTTATCTAATACCTTATTTTTGCAATACTCAACAACATCTGCTGTATCTATTTTTAGGTTTCTTTTAATTCTATCAATTCCCATTTCGGTTGTATGAATTTTATCAATATTATCAAGCAATATCTTTTTATCTTCCATTCTTTCTTTTCCTCAACTACCGATTTGCACATCAAATCGTTTTCTTCATTCTATCACAGTATCATATTATTCCGCCATCAATTTTTCGAACCAGGTATCCATGACAATAATAAACTGGCCTGCGCCTTGCCATTCTTGCAGCATTTCATCCAGAGTTTTGTGTTTCTCATATTTCTGCACATACACCCAGGTGGCTATACCACTGGCCTCAGAAATAATTCCTGTTATGATCTTACGCATGATGCCCTCAAATTCTGCGATTTCCTCTTTTGAAACGATGTCATAGAGATTAGGAATCTGAAAATCTTCTTTCCCACAGTTCTCATGTACATTAATCAACTCTGCTTTCACCCTTTTTCTGGATTCCTCGGGTAATTTCAAATATTGCCAAATCATTGAGACCACTTCGGAAGGTGTGTCTTTTTTGATCGGTGGTAACTGAATAAAATCATTGTTTTCGCTCATTTTCATATCCTCCTCACGATAAAATAAAATCAATAATACTTTCTCTTGTCATATCCAGTACAGTGTCTACAAACACTCCTGCAAACAGGATCAGATACAGAATTACACTCAGCGAAAACAGGAATGCAACCTGTACCCAATCATGGTAACAGTATGCAGTCGCTATAATCAACAAAGTGAATATAAATCCAAGGATTCCTCTGACAACCGCATAAGTCTGTACTGTCATCTTCACTGCCAGGCCGATCACAAAAAGTATCAGCCATACCGGCAGTAATAATATCTTCCCAGCAAGTTTTAAAATAAACATGTGCACCTCCTATCTTACCAGTCCTGGCATATCATGGTTCACTTCTGCCTGATAATACCCATTCATCGTAGACGGTGCATTAAACAGGGCTGCTAATAAATATTTCTTGATGTTCTTCACCTTTGTGGTGTTACCACGCATACAGTGTAAGACATACTCGATATGTGAATAGGTCAGCATCAGAAATTTTTTCTTCACCAGAGATGCCGGATACCAGTTGCTGGCAATCAAGATCTTGTCATTTTTACACATCACAGTTTCTACGATCAGGTTCACGACTTCATCTACCTGTCGCATATCGTCATGATGGGTTATTTCCAGTGATTCATAATCAATGGTCTCCTTGACAAGGTTTTCATAAGCCTGATAATCCTCAGAGCGATTATCGCTATCACATCTTTTCTCATCCACAGATATGATATGATTAGATTTATTATCATTCATTTCAGTATCACTAAGATTAGTATTATTAGGGTTTGAAATGTAAACTTCTTGAAGTTTGTTTTCGGGACTTCTAGAAGTTTGATTTTGGGACTTCATGAAGTTTAAATTGTAAACTTCTGCAGTCTCTTCATTTTCCACAGAAGTTTGTTTTTTAAACTTCTCTAATTCCTCTCCAAATTTTTTCTCATCTGTTTTCTCAGGCATAAAGGTTTTTACGTAGATAACATTCACCTTTCCAAATCCCTGTCTACGTTTCTCAATCAGACCAATTCCTGTTTCGTCATCCAGTTCTCTCATGGATTTGATGGCTTTATTTCTGCCACAGTTCAGTAATTCCATGATATCTTCGATGGAAAAGTAGATATATGCTCTGTTTTTGTCGTCAAACCACTGATTCTTGATGGAAAGAGACATTCGATCCAACATCAGTCCATATAAAATTTTGGCATCGCTTGATAAATCTTTAAAGTAGCTGTCTGTAAATAATGCTTTTGGTATGCGGTAGAAGCTGAACTGATCAGCTTCGGTACCGTAAAAATAATTAAATGTCATTTTTTTCTCCATAATTTCCTCCTTTCGTTTTCTGCTAAGAAGTCCTCTTTTTAAACTTCTTTGACTTTGTTTTCTTAGCTTTTTCTATCCTTAACAGGACTGTTCCTGCATCCATTTTTCTAATAATGATTCAATTATCTGTTCCATATCTTTGGCTGTATAATCATCCGGAAAATACTTTGTCAGTTTCTTTTCTGAGAAAGTAAGAGACCGGGATACTTTCTTTGCCATTACACAATTATTGAAAATCGATAACATCTGGATCTGATTGATTGGTCCATCATTCAGCTGATTTCTAAGTGCTGCAATCTGTTTTGGTTTGATAAATCCTGTGTCGCAGATATATTCGTAAATCCATCCCTGTACTTCCTTATCGATGTAAGAGATATCTACAGCAACCGTGAACTGAAGCTTTTTGTTATCTACCAGATCAAGAAGTTCCGGAATAAGCTCTGTCAGTCGGATATAACGAGTCACCTGCACACTGCTTATTCCAACTTGCTCACCCAATAATTCTCGTGACTTTTTACCTGACTTGTGTTCATTTTGTACACAAGTTAAATCTGTTCTGATTCCCTGTCTTTTCATTGCATCAAGTTTCATCTTGTAGGCAAAGGCTTTCTCACTCGGTAACAGTTCCTCTCGCTGAATGTTAGCGTCCACCATCGTCACAATGGCATCATCATCTGATAATTCTCTTACGATTGCCGGAATAGTTGTGAGTCCTGCAAGCTGTGCTGCATGCATTCTTCTGTGACCGGATACCATTTCGTAATCTTCGTTTTCATCCATACGGAGAAGTACCGGTGTCAACACTCCATTGATCTTTACGCTCTCTACCAGATCCTGCATCTTTTCATCATCCAACACCTTGAATGGATGATTCTTAAACGGATGGATCTTACTGATCTCTATCTCCATTGCAGATTCTTCATTTACCACACCGAGCAGTTCATCAATACTTGCCAGCTTAATCTTTTCACCACTTCTATTTTTCATTCTTCAAAACCTCCTGTGTTAAATTCATATATGCCTCAGCAACTTTTCCCTTCGGGCAGTGCATGTAGATACTTTTTCCTTCCGCACTGGTCTCAGCAGCTTTTACAGACATCGGGATCACATTTTCAAATACCTCAATCTGACTTCCGTAGGTTGTATGTACTCTTGATGCAATGTCCCTTGCGTAATTGGTTCTGAAATCTACCATAGTCAGGAGAATGCCCTCAATCGCCAGTTTCCGATTCAATCTTTTCTTTACTGTAAGAATGGTCTTAATCAGCTGTTGAAGTCCTTTAACAGGCAGATATGCGGCCTGTACAGGTATCAGCACGGAATCGGAAGAAACCAGTGCATTGATTGTCATCATACCAAGACTTGGCATACAGTCGATCAGGATATAATCGTATCGGGATCTTATCGCATCGATATATTCTTTCATGATCATTTCTCTGCTCATAACATTTCCCATCGTTACTTCCAGTGCGGAAAGCTCAATATTTGCTGGAAGCAGATCTACATTTTCCTGATGATGTAAGATACCATCTTCCAGATTAATATCTTCTTCATTGATAACATCCATCATCATTGTTGCCAGTGTAATTCGAAGATCATCCGGTTCTTCATATCCAAGACTTGCTGTTAAACTCCCCTGCGGATCTGCATCAATCAACAGTACTTTTTTACCTTCTCTTGCCAGTCCAATACCTACATTTACGGTTGTGGTGGTCTTGCCGACTCCACCTTTCTGGTTTACTACGGATATAACTTTACACATGATTTCTTCCTCCTTTAACTTTCCCATGATTCTTTTTTCCATAATTTCAGCAGTGCCAGTATTTCCCGTTTCATCATTGCCGGTGTATAGGAATTTGGAAAATACTTGTGTAACTGCTCGTTTGTGAATGCCACTCTTGTGATCTCACCCTTTTTAACTTCACACATGATTTCTTCCATCTTTTCCAGCGATAACTGTTTTTCTTTACTCAGCTGCTTTATCCGCTGAGCCTGTGAGAGTGACGGAATCGCCTGTGCATAATCCATTGCTTTAAGCAGTTCTCTTTGTTCATTTTCTTTCAGTGCTGCTATTTCCACAGCCGGGCAAAAAGAAATAATTTCATCATCCAGCTTCTGCAACATTTCTGGTATCAGCTTTGTCAGTGAAATATAACGCTGCACTTGTTTTGGGCTATCACCACAATCCTCACTGATAATATCTATCGAACGTTTTCTTGTTTTTTTGTGGTCAACTTGGCTCTTTTTTCGACCACTTTTTCTTTTCAATACGTCATTCTTTAATTTGTAAGCAAAAGCCTTTTCACTGTAGCTGATCCGTTCTCTATGAAGATTCGAATCCACCATGCTTAAGATGGAATCATCTTCACTTAATACCCGGATGATCACCGGTACTTTACGGTATCCAAGTTTCTCTGCAGCATGTTTTCTTCTGTGACCGGATATGATTTCATAGTAGCCATCCGGTACCGGTCTGACGATCAGCGGATTTAAGATTCCATATTTCTCAATGCTTTCCTGCAGAAGAAACATTTCCTTATCATCTTTCACCTGAAACGGATGCTCCTTAAAAGGGCGGAGACGTTCAATCTCAATTTCTATGATTCTTTCTTCTTTTTCTCCTGATTGTCTGTTTGCATCAGTCATCTTGACTCCTTTCCTCCAGGATTCAGGAAATAAAAAATGCCTGCCTGGAACTTTTGTTGTAAGAAAAGTTCCAAACAGACATTGCCGTTTGACTATTAGCTGTAGCTAATAGAATTGAATACTGTTTCAGCTAATTTATGTTTGCAGGTTTCGGAGAGATTGTTTCTTTTCCTGCCTTTTCTCTGATTTACATCCCCAAATAAGGGGTGACAACAGAGCGGAACCCAAATGTTAGCTGGACTCTTGAAAAACCATGTTTGCAAACCGGTGATTTTGATTAGCTGTCAGCTAACAAAAATCGGATTGTGTTAGCTGGAAATGGATCATTTTGAATGGAATTTCATGCCACGAACGTGATTAGAAAATAAGAAAAGCGTTCGCTGTCAGCTAATCCAGCTAACATTTTCGAACGCTTTGAAGCCCGTCGCCAAGAGGATTTGAACCTCCGACCCCTCGCTTAGGAGGCGAGTGCTCTATCCAGCTGAGCTATGACGACACATGCCGCAAACCCTTGATTTTACTGGGTTTCTGGGATTTTTCCCTTCGGCCATATATAAGATTATCAACTCTTTTTCGAGTTGTCAATCTACAGATTTTTTTACTTTGGTAACATTAGAACGTTCCCCAAATTGGGGAATGCTTTGTTGTCACCTTTGGCATTTTTCAGAATAGATTCGAACTGAAAGTTGTTTTTCATTTTTTCCCTTTGGGGAATGCCTCGGCTTTCTCTTAGGAGGGGGACGCTCTATCCTGCTGAGCTACAGAAACAAGAATTATAAATGTTTCAGCCAGGTCAGAAACAAAAATATTATACTATATTTTTGCTGCTTTTTCAAGACGAAACACATACTTGCGATTCCGCAGTTTACTTCAGGAATTTTCCATTGTGAGTACCTGATAAATTCTCTTATAGGCTTTTTCATAGGTCCAGCAGCCTTCGACATTGTTGTAGTATTCATTATTTTTTTCGACAACATATTCTAAATCGTTTTCTGTTATGAGTCTGTATTTCATCGTACACCTCCAATGTTAAAAACAGTAATCTGCCAAAATCCAGAGGTCATTATATCATATTCCGATGGGAAAGGAGAAGAGAGTCTTACAGCAATGAATTAAAATAAAAAAAGAATCTCGGCAAAGCAGTCGAAAGGCTGTGACGCAAAGCTACAGGGCCTGTAAAATGGCAGCCAGCTGCGTAAATATGGAACATTTCGGTGATGGATGGCATCGAGGCGACGAAAAAAATTCGAAACAGTGTGCGTGAGGACAATGATGTTCCGATTTTTGCGATGACAGCAAATACCTTTGCAACGGACCGCAAGCGGTGCGCGGATGCGGGCATGACGCGGGTATATTCCGAAACCGGTGAACTTAAAAGAGATTCAGACGACGCTGGACGAGAAAGTGCGGACGGCATGCGCCGGATAACGGGACGGATTAATAACAGAAAAATTTGGAGAAGGGGCTCTACTGCTTTGGATTGCAGTGGAGCCTTTTTATGGTGTATCATAGGAAGTAAAAGAAAACAGGGGAGAATCACGGAATGGAAATTGCAGAAAATATCACATGGACCGAGGAACTGGAAAGGCTGGATGTGCTTCTTTCGCAGGGGCAGTTCGAGCTGCTGCTTCCGGGTGAGCGGTACGGTGGAGGAGAAAAGGAGATCTGGCTTGTCTATCTGATGAACGATGCGGCAGAGAGCTTTCTCGTTTTTCATGACGCGGAGCTGACGGGAACGTATCAGAAGGAATACGAGGGAGAAATAGATGCTGCACTGGAAAAAGACGGGGAGCAGTACGTTCTGATCGTGCGGCAGAAAGAGACGGTGTGCACGCTGTTTTTCAGCCGCCTTTCACTGGAAGTGCATCTGTTTGATTACGGAAAAACGGGTCATTTCTGGGTGGACGGATACGAGTATCTGCGGCAGATTGAGTTCCGTATTGCGATCCTGCGGGACAAGCTGGAATACCTCGGCGAGGCGTTCTGCACCGAGGAAGAAATGCGTCTGGCATCGCTGGCCAATTTCCCGCCGCTCAATTTCTGCTGCTACCCGGCCGTGCCGGATCAGTATCTCGTACCGTCATGCCCGTGGTGGGAAGCGACGGAAGAGGCAATTACGGAGATGAAAAAACTGGCATCGGAGGCAGGCGATAAAGTGCTGCTGTGGTATCTTGCACTTTATGAAAAATGGCAGGGAAAACTCCTCGCAAAACAGATCGCAAAACTGCTGCATACGAGCCGCCACGCGAAAGTCGTGGATTTACTGGAAAAAAAACTGGCCCGCGAAGCACAGAATTATCCGAAACGACGCTTCACCGGCGAAGAAGGAACCCAGATCCGAAAAATCCAGGAGCAGGCAATGAAACGGAAAAAGATACTGGAAGCCGAAGGAAAACGCGCATCATTGCTGCGCGAGGAGCCATTCTTTTATGCACGGGATTCGGTGGAATATAAGGTCCATCTGATGATCTGGGGAACGAGAGGGAAAGAGCGGGTTGTGGAGGTTGAGACGTTTAAAATTTCCAGAACGCAACGGCAATGATCAGCTCCTTTACGGATGAGCCGGAAGTGATTCAGTTTTAATACCAGTAGACAAGAAGTCTCCCGCTTCTAAAGTGGTGGGATGAATTGTTAAAAGAAACATAACGGTAGTGGCGGGCGGAGAGAAATCGGTATCCTCCACTGACATGAGGTAAGTCACAGTCGAACTATTTTCGACATGTCAGACTCCGTGAAAATACCGACTGTGAATTGAAACAAGGGATAAGGTAAAATAGAAAGCGCTTATTTGAGGCGGGAATGAAATCTCAAATAAGCGCTTTTTCTATACGCTGCCGCCAAGTCAGGCTGCGGGCAGTTTATAATATTTCGATGTATGCTGGCGGTAGAGCAGCAGCAATCCGCGGATGCAGAGCTCGATAGCCATGGCGATCCACATGCCGCGCAGGCCGAGCGGGGTGATGAGAAGCACCGCGAGACCGAGGCGGATGACCCAGATGCTGCCAAGGTTCAGAAGGCTTGGCACAAACGTATCGCCTGTTCCGCGGAGGGCTCCGGCGGCAACGATGGAAGCGCCGAAAAACGGCTCGGCGAGCAGTTCGATGCGGAGTACCTCGGCGGCAAACGAGCGAACCTGCGGGTCAGGAGTCAGAATGCTAAAGACGAACGGACAGAAGATCATCATCAGACCTCCAGTGATGGCCATCAGGACTGCGCCCATGGCAATGCAGATATTTCCGTAGCGTTTCGCCAGCTTGTAATTTCCGGCGCCGTAGCTTCTGCCGACGAGCGTTGTCGCGGCGGAACCGATGCCGTAGCCTGGCATGTAGCAGAGGCCTTCGGCGGTGACGGCGAACGAATTGGCCGCAATCGCAATGGAGCCGAGCGGGGCAATCAGCATGGTGGCAGCAACCATGGCGCTGTTCATCGCGATTTCCTGTACGGCAACCGGCACACCGATTTTGAATGCAGTTTTCAGAATTTTCGTATCAAAAACCGTTTTTTCCTTCCGGCGGAGACGCAGCCGCGGATTGCGGACACAACAGAACCAGGCACCCGTGAGGCTGATGACGGCGCAGGCCAGCATCGTTCCCATACCGGCACCCATGACACCGAAAACCGGAATCAAAAGAGCATTGAAAATGATATCGAGCACGCACATGACGGCATTTAAAATACTGGGCGTCACCATATCACCGCTGCACTGCAGGAAGGACGACATCAGCGAGTTGAGCTGGGAAAACGGAAGCATGATGGCAAACATCATAAAATAGAGCGTGGCATTCCGCCGGATCTCCTGCGCACCGCCGAGCCACCCCGGCAGCGGATGACTGATCAGAAGCCCGATCAGGCACAAAACAGCCGACACAACAAGCGCGGACGCGATGCCATGCCGCACAACATCCCTTGCCTTCTTGTCATGATTTCCCCCGATCTGATGCGCTACCTGAACAGAAAAACCGGCTGAAACCGCATAAATCGCACCGCTGAGGAGCCACGTCGTCGACGAAACCAGCCCGATCGCCGCCGAAGCATTCGCCCCAAGCGCGCCGACCATCGCGGAATCAATGTATTGCATCGCAATCGTAGTAATCTGTGTAAGAATCGCAGGCAGACTTAATCGCCCGACCTGCTGAATCTGCGGTTTCAGTTCAGTCCAGTTTATTCTATTCATCATTTTCTCCAGAACATGTATTTTATCGTATGGTTTTTCTTAAGAATGTAAAGATAAGTGCGTATTTTACGCTAACATGCTTTGAAGAAAGTGTCAATCAAAAACGAGGTTTAATTTGACTTTTTTCTATGCGTATTAGGCATAGGGGCGGAGAGGATTCGAATTTAATTTTCCGGCGGAAGGTTGTTCTTCACAGCGGGGTTCGCCTGGGTCGTGTTGGTTGCAGTCGGCAGGGAATCTGTCGGGGCGACCGGGCTCATGAGGACGCGGCCGGTTCCGCGGTAGACGTTGACGAGGCCTTCACCGCTGACGGCGGAGCCGACGAGGGTTCCGGTGGAGCGCTCTACGGTGAAATCAAGGTTGGAGGACCAGCAGACGGCGAGGTTTCCATCGATTTTCAGTTCGTCGTTTTCGAGTTCGACTTCGATCAGCTCGTCCTCAGGTACGTTGCTTTCGAGGGCAACGGCGCCTCTGCCGACGAGGCTCAGATTGAAGAAGCCTTCGCCGCCGAGGACAGCGGAGGAAATGCTCTTGCGGGCGGTCAGTTTGGTTTTGACTCTGCCGTCGCAGGCGAGGAACATGCCGTCCTCAATCGTCATTCCGGAGGAGCCCCATTTCTCGACATCCACAAGAATGATGTATTTGTAGGTCGGTTCCAGCACGAGATATCCGTCGCCAACGTACTCCGGTTTTACGGCAGATTCCTTTGTCATGGCGCCTTTGATGGCCTTTCCGAACAGGTCGCCGATCCCTTTGATTCCGGCGGTCGCCTGTACATGGCCGCCCATCCACTGCATCGCACCGGACTGGATAATCGCGGAGTGCTCCTTGTCCAGTTCAATGACAACCTGGCGGCGGCGCACATTCATTTTGCTCATGTAATACTCCTCCATGGCAGTCATCGGCGAGACGCTGGAATCCTGGAGATATTCCATGACGTGGAAATTTTCGATGGACTTGGTGAATTTCCGGTTTTCGTTTTCGAGATTTAAAATTTTCATAGGCACGTTCCTTTCTTTCATTAAGAAGAAAAATAGTGATCCGTCTTGTTTCTTTTATTATACAGGAAAGAAAGCAAAGAGCACAGAAAAATTTAGAAAAAAAGGAAATCTGGAAATCATGTTGTCCATTTTTCAGCGGAGTGATAAGATAAAGTTCAGAAAACGCAAGCAGTACGGTCAGAGGAGGAGTTTATTATGAGTACAATTACTGTCAGAGATGCAAAAATAGAGGATGCCGCACGCATTCTGGAGATTTATGCTTACTATGTAGAATACACCGTCATTTCTTTCGAGTGGGACGTGCCGTCTCTGGAAGAATTTGAGAACCGCATGCGTGATATCATGAAAAAATATCCATACCTCGTCATCGAGCAGGATGGAAAAATCGAAGGTTATGCATACGCACATGCCTTTGTCGGCCGCGCCGCATACGACTGGTCGAGCGAGCTGACCATTTATCTCGATCCCAATGCAAGAAAAGGAGGTCTTGGCCGGAGACTGTATGAAGAGCTGGCGGACCGCCTGAAAAAAATGGGCATTCTGAACCTCTACGCCTGCATCGGCTATCCGCAGGTCGAGGATGAATATCTGACGAAAAACAGCGCCGAGTTCCATGCGCATCTCGGATTCGAACTCGTGGGAACCTTCCACAACTGCGGCTACAAATTCGACCGCTGGTACGATATGGTCTGGATGGAAAAAATCATCGGCGAGCCGCACGCGGGACAGCCGGCAGTAAAGCCGTACAGCGAGGTTAAAGAATGAGTACGATAACGACGTATACAAGAAAACACTTCGATCCCGTACATCCTGATCCGGGGCTGCTCTGTGTGGAAGATTTTGCGCATGCGCTGCCGATGATCTGCCGCGGAAACGGCCATGTGACGACGTTTTGGTCAGTGGGAGAGCACTGCATCTGCTGTGCGAAAGAGGCTGCCGCGCGCGGCTATTCCCGGCGGCTGGTGCTGGCGTGTCTTCTGCATGACGCAAGCGAGTGCTACATGTCGGACGTGCCGCGGCCATTAAAGCAGGAGATGCCGCGGTACCGCGAGATCGAGGACCATCTGCTTTCGGTGATTTATGAGAAATATCTTGGCAGTGATCTGACGGCGGAGGAGCAGCGGATGATGAAACAGATCGACAATGATCTGCTGTGGTACGATTTGACGAATCTGCTGGAGGAGCCGCAGGCGGGGGATGCGCCGAAACTTCACATCACGCTGGACTACGCGGTGCGGCCGTTTGATGCGGTGGAACAGGAGTATCTGGAATTATTCGAACAGTATCGGGAGACGGGCGATGAGAGAGGATAAAAACGAAAACCGCTGGGACAAGCTGCTTCAGATCCACACAATGGGGCGGGACGACAGCCGGTCGGATCTGTACCGGTATCCGTATGAGCCGACCCCGTACTGCGTGCTGGAGCGGATGGCAAACACGGGGATGATCCGAAAGGGAAATACGCTGCTCGATTACGGATGCGGAAAGGGCCGCGTAGATTTCTTCTTATCGGCGCAGACCCGGTGCCAGTCCATCGGTGTGGAGTATGATGAGCGGATTTATGCGAAGGCAATGGAAAACAAAAAGGCGGCGGCCTCTGGTGCGCGGACGGAGTTTGTGCTGGAGAGCGCCGAAAATTTTCCCGTTCCTGCGGAAGTGGACCGGGTGTATTTTTTTAACCCGTTTTCGCTTGAAATCTTAAGAAAAGCGATGGCAAGACTGCTGGAATCGTACTACGAAAATCCGCGGGAGATCCAGCTGTTTTTCTATTACCCGTCGGATGCTTATATCTCGTATCTGATGACGGTGCCGGAACTGGAATTTCTCGATGAGATCGACTGTATGGATCTGTTTCCGGGCGGGGATAGCCGGGAGCGGGTTGTGATTTTTACGATTCAGGAATAAAAAGTTTTGTAACAGCAAAAACCGTGTGGAATACAAAAAAGCATGAATTATATTTGAAGAAAGGGCGTTTTTATGAAATATCAGGTAATGCGAATTGAGGAAGACCTTGATTTCGGCTGTGAGGAGCGCGGTGCCGACGAGCCTGTCATGGCAGTTGTTGTTTTGAAAGATGAAAACGGAACAGAATCGCGCATCCGCCAGGAGGATCAGATGCTGTATGACTGGAACATCGAGGAGGGCGATACCGTCATTCTGAATGAAAACGGCGAATTGCGAAAAGTACTCTCCGGTGATTGGACGCAGAATTGCAATTCGAAAAATGTAGATACGACAAAATTCGTCAACATGATGCAGGCCGTCAAAGCCGGAAAACAGATTGACTGGATCTGTCCGTTCTGCAGCGGAACAGTAGAACGATTGGAGCAGAAAGGCGGAAAAAACGTAATCGGATGCACATCGTGCGATATGTGGATTCAAATAGAAAATTAAACGATTTTGGCCTTTAAGGCCGAAAGAGAAAGGAAACACAAATGGTAAAACCAATTATGAGAGACGTTCTCTTCCTCGGACAGAAATCCGTCCCGGCGACAGAGGAAGATCTGCAGGTGGGAAGAGATCTGCAGGACACACTGGCAGCAAACCGCGAGGCATGCGTCGGCATGGCGGCAAATATGATCGGCGTGAAAAAACGCATCATCATCGTAAACGCCGGATTCCGCGACATCATCATGTTCAACCCGGTGATCGTCCGCAAAAGCGGCCCCTACGAAACAGAAGAAGGCTGCCTTTCCCTGCCAGGCGTGCGGAAAACAAAGCGGTACCAGAACATCGAAATCGAATACTACGACTGGAACTGGAAAAAACAACGCCAGAAATTCACCGGCTGGCCAGCCCAGATCTGCCAGCATGAGATGGATCATCTGGAAGGGATACTTATTTAGATCCTACAGCAGACAGGAGGACAGTATGACAGACAGAGAATGAATGGTAAAAGGAATCATTTACAACCCGAATGTGGAAGAGCTGGCCAAAGAGCAGTCCGGCTATATGGAGCGTCTGTGGAAGTTCAACCAGCTGAAGCCGTCAGAGGGAGACAAGAAAGTCAAATAAATCAGGACAAATTTCGAAAATATAAAATTTTTGTAAAATAATGTCGAAAAAACGATTGACAAGTGGCGAAAAGAAACATATGATAATACCTGTCAATATACATATTCGGCAATAGAGGCGCGAAGGCTAAGAGTAGCTGTCCTGAGACAACGGGGTCTGGGACGGGCAGGGAAAGGAGCATTCGCCGAAACGGGGCAGTTCCCGAAAAACTGTCTGTGTTGGGGTACAGTCGAACAGGCTGTGCACTCTCACCGTACTGGTGGAGGAGCTATTGCTTCATGAACGTAGATTTAATGGAGCAGTGGTGAAGACCGCTGCTCTTTTTATTGTACTGCAGTTGGAACCGTGACAAAAGGTTCCAGGGGTGGAAATCTGTTTGGTTGGAGAACGAAAGACGAAACGGGTGTTACAGGATACGTCTGAAGAAAACTGTTGCCGGAAAAGAAAAAAGGGAGGATTTTGACATGATAGCATTTCTTAACTGGCTGGACGGTGTCCTTTGGGGCGTGCCGCTGATCGCGCTGATGATTCTGACCGGTCTGTACTTTACCGTTCGTTCTGGATTTTTCCAGTTTCGTCACTTTGGCTGGATTATGAAGAGAACCGGCGGAAAACTGTTCCAGAAAGAAGACAAAGCAAGTGAAGGAAAGGGTATGCTTTCCTCGTTTGAGGCGATTTCGACCGCTATCGGCGGTACCGTAGGATTCGGTAATATCGCCGGTGTTGCAACTGCAGTTGCAGCAGGCGGCCCGGGAGCCATTATGTGGATGTGGCTTTCGTCTCTGCTTGGTATGATATTAAAACAGGTTGAGGTTACCCTCGGCTGCTACTACCGTCACACCAACGAAAAAGGTGAGTACTACGGCGGTCCGACTTACTACATGGAGTGCGGACTTGGCGAGGAGCGCCACTGGGGCAAGCTGTGGCTGATCCCGGCGCTCATCTTCGGCATCGGTATTTTCTCCACCTTCTTCGTAACCTCTTCCAACCTGACCGCATCTCAGGTCGTAGCCGGTGCGTTCGGTATTGAGAATATCAATCTTGGAAGCTTCAAAGTAGAAGGCGTTATCGTGATGGGCGTTCTGCTCTGCATTCTGACCTATGTCGTTACAAGCGGCGGTACGAAGAAAATCGCAAGTCTGTTCAGCAAGCTCGTTCCATTTATGAGCGTTCTTTATATCTTGATGGGAATTGGCATGATCATCATCAACATCAACCGCGTTCCTGGCGTATTTGCAGCCATCGTAACAAACGCATTTACCGGAACAGCAGCGATCGGCGGTTTTGCCGGCTGCGCAGTCAGCGAGATTATCCGTGTGGGTATGGCGCGTTCCGTATACTCCAATGAGGCTGGATGGGGTACTTCTCCAATGATCCATGCTTCCGCAAAAACACCGCATCCGGTAGAGCAGGGTCTGTGGGGATCTTTCGAGGTATTCTTTGATACCATGGTTATCTGTACGATCACCGCACTTTCCGTTATCTTAAGCGGAAACTGGACCGACGGAACGAACGGCGGAACACTTGCTTTAAGTGCATTTGCAAGCGGATTCGGCAAATTTGGAAGCATCCTTCTGGCAGTCATCATGGTCATTTTTACTGTAACGACTTCCGGCGGATGGTTCACCTACTATCTGGCAATTCTGGAGCATCTGTATAAAAAAGAAGGCAAGATGAAAGATATCGTCATGAAAATCTTCTACGCAGTCCGCGCTCTGCCGGGCGTACTGTGGACGATCTATCTGGTAAAGACAAACAACCAGGGCTTTATCTGGACTGTCGTTGATATCACATCTGCGATCCCGACCTTCGTCAACGTAGCAGTGATCCTGATTCTCTCGAACCAGTATTTCAAACTGCTGAAAGACTACAAAGCAAGAAACTTCGGCCAGGGCACGGTAGACAAGAACGCCTGCCTGTTCTACGAAGAGAAAACGAAATAAAAAATATTCAAAAGCGAATCCAGACACGCAAGAGAATAGCGTGTCTGAATTTGTATATTGCGCAAATGGGCAGAAAAGAATAGAATCAAATTTAGATGACAGTAGGAGGATAATGATATGAAAACAATTTACAAAAACGGAGCTGTCTACACCGGAAAACTGCCGCTTGTCGAAGCGTTTGCAGTAGAAGACGGCAAATTTGTTTTCGCCGGAAGCAGCGCAGAGGCAGATGCCCTTGCAGCAGCCGGCGACAAAGTTGTAGACCTCGGCGGAAAATTCGTCTGCAGCGGTTTTAACGACAGCCATATGCACCTTTTAAATTACGGAAGCTCCCTGCTGAAAGCGCAGCTTGCCGCACATACCGAAAGCCTGGAAGATATGCTCGCCTGCCTCGACACCTTCCAGAAAGAGCATCCGCGAAAAGACGGCGCATGGCTGATGGGCCGCGGCTGGAATCAGGATTACTTCACGGACGTGGACCGCATGCCGAACCGCTACGATCTTGACCGCGTATCAACTGAAGTTCCGATCTGCGCGACGAGAGCGTGCGGCCACTGCCTCGTAGTCAACAGCAAAGCGCTGGAACTCCTCGGCGTCACCGCAGATACCCCGCAGCCGGAGGGCGGAGAGATCGGTATGGAAAACGGTGAGCCGGACGGAAGATTCTTCGACAATGCAATGGAACCGGTTTACGACAGCATTCCGGTGCCGAGCAAAGAGGAAATCAAAGATATGATCCGCAGCGCCTGCAAAGCCCTGAACAGCTACGGCGTCACCAGCAGCCAGAGTGATGATTACTGCGTTTACCGCGCCGTTCCGTGGCAGACCGTCAACGAAGCATACAAAGAACTCGAGGATTCCGGCGAGCTGACCGTCCGCGTTTACGAGCAGAGCAACTTTACCGATCTGGAATCCTTAAAAGGTTTCGTTGAGGCTGGAAATGTGACCGGCATCGGCACAGACCGCTTTAAAATCGGACCGCTGAAAATGCTCGGCGACGGCGCACTCGGTGCGAGAACAGCATTCCTCAGTCGCCCATACGCAGACGACCCGTCCACCTGCGGAATCCCGGTATTCACCCAGGAAACCATGGATGAGATGATCGGCTACGCCAATGCACACGGCATGCAGGCTGCAGTTCACACGATCGGTGATGCGTGCCTCGACCGCGTGTTAAGTGCCTATGAAAAAGCCCTTGCTGAAAACCCGAGAGAAGATCACCGCCACGGCATCGTGCACTGCCAGATCACAAGAGCCGATCAGCTTGAAAAAATCGCGAAAATGCATCTTCACGTTTACGCACAGAGCATCTTCCTCGATTACGATAACCATATCGTAGAGGAGCGCGTCGGCAAAGAGCTTGCGAGCACAAGCTACAGCTGGAAGGCGCTGATGAACAACGGCGTCTCCGTCAGCAACGGAACTGACTGCCCGGTAGAGCTGCCGGATGCCCTCGCCTGCATGCAGTGCGCTGTCACAAGAACAACGCTGCGCGACCATGTCGGCCCGTACCTGCCGGATCAGAAATTCACCGTACAGGAAGCACTCGACAGTTACACGATCCGCAGCGCCGAGGCAAGTTTCGAGGAGAACGTGAAAGGCCAGATCGCAGAAGGCATGATGGCAGACTTCGTCGTACTGGGTCAGAATCCGTTTGAGGTGGATGAGAGCACGATCAAAGACATTCCGGTGTGCCGGACGTATCTTGCCGGTGAACTGGTATATGAAGCATAAGAACATAACTCAAATGAGTAATAAATGTCAAATGAAAATTCATACAATGAAGGGAAAAACGTAAAATAAGATAACCTGAAAATAGTATGGAATAAAGACAGAAACAGAGGAGAACCTCCTGCGGCGATGAATGGTCGCAGGAGGTTCTTTTTTGATCCTGATAGGACCATACGGTCGTAAAAGAATCGAACAAATGGTTGCATAAAAGGGAGGGAATGTGCTATGATAAAGGAAATTTTACAAAAGGAAAAAACAGACAAATGCTTGGAAGAACACATTTTTTTATTGGAACAGCAGCGGCACTTGCTGTTTTACAGCCGCAGACGGTTCCCGCGCTTGTGGCCGGTGCCGGGGCTGCCGCGATCGGCGGTTTGATCAGTGACATTGATGTCGGCACTTCACAGGCGCACCGCGATGCCGATAAGATCACTACGGCAACAGTTGCAGTTGCGGTGCTCACAATTCTTGCGGAGTATAAACTGAATCTTGGAATTTACCGCCGCCTCACAAGCGACAGCAGCGTGCTGCGTCTCCTCGCCGGAACGGCAGCATTTTTGCTGATCTGCGCCTATGGGAAACAGCAGCCGCACCGCTCCTTCATGCATTCATTTGCGGCGCTGGCATTGCTGACGGCGTGCGTGGACATCATCTACCCGGATGTGTCCGCTTATTTTGCCGTGGGCTTTCTGTCCCATCTGGTGCTCGATTTTTTCAACCGGAAACCGGAAAAGCTGTTCTGGCCCTGGAAGAAGGGATTCTGCCTCGGACTCTGCTCAGCACGGGGACTTGTGAACCGCGCACTGCTCGGGTGCGGCATGGTATCTCTTGCTGTAATACTGGTGATCTCGGCGCCTGCAGGGCGGCTGATGGCTAAAATCATGCGGGCAATTTACGGATGAGATGGGATTGACAAAAAGATAACAAGACAAAGGAAGAAAAAGCAGGAATTTTTCGGTGTTAAAGTTAATATTTTATACATTTTATAGTAGGATTTTTGATTAAAATGATGTAAAATAGAAAACAGAAATCCGGCGTCCGTAATTGTTTTTGAAATGAACGAACAGGGAACCGCCGGCCCGTTACCGCAGCCGATTGCGGAGCGCAGCGCAACCGACAACAGAGATTAGAGCACAACAGGCAATACAGGAGTTAGTATGAACGAAGAAATGAAAAACCAAACAGAACAGTTACCGCTTTTAAAAGTACACATGATGGGAAGTTTTTTCCTGGAGTACGGCGACCAGCCGATTTCCTTCCGGAAAACAATGGCAACAAAATCGATGAGACTTCTGCAGATTTTCCTCTATAACAAGGACAATGGAATTTCCAGAGGAAGACTGTTGGAGAGCACATACGGAAGAGAAGATGTGGCGGACGCGGCAAACAGCCTGCGTGTCGGCGTACATCGCCTGAAAAGAAGCCTTGTCGAGGCAGGACTTCCGCAGTTTGAGTACATTTATACACAGAAAGGCGTTTACCACTGGACCAGCCCGATGCCGGTCGAGGTAGATGCGATTGATATCAAAAATAAGATCCTGGAAGCAGGAAAAGAGACAGACGAGAAAGCGCGCATGGATCAGATGATCGAAGCACTGGAGCTGTACACCGGAGAGTTCCTTGCAGATTTCGGCGAGGAAGAGTGGGTACAGGCGGAGCGCGCGCAGCTGAAAAAAGTATATTCCGATGCACTGAAAGAAGTAAGTGAGTATCTTCTGAAAAACGAGGAGTTCGATGAGCTGCAGAAACTGACTTCTGTTGCTTCCGAACTGTATCCGTTCGACGAGTGGCAGGCAGTCCAGATGCAGGCGCTGATCGGCCTGGAGAGATACAAAGAGGCCATGAAACTGTACGAGCAGACCTCGAAACATTACTTTGAAGAGCTTGGCGTTACACCGAGCGAGAAACTGGTGGAGCAGTACCGCTATCTGGGAAGCCGCATGGGCAGCAGACACCGCGTGATCGAAGAGGTACAGGCAGATCTTCAGGAGAGCCCGGGAGAAAAGGGCGGAGCATTCTTCTGTTCCCTCGCCGGATTCCGTGACTGCTACCGACTTGTTTACCGTATGTCCGAGCTGAACGGACAGATGCCGTGGCTGATGCTGTGCACCATTACAGACGGAAAAGGTTACCCGGCAAAAGGCGGTCCGCGCCTTGACCGTATGTCCGAAAAGCTGCTTGAGGTAATGAAACGCAGCCTGCGTCATTCCGATTTCTTTGCAAAATACAGCCCGTCCCAGTATGTGATTCTGCTGCAGGGCGGCAGCCAGAGAGGATGCGAACTCGTCTACAAGAGAATCAGCGAGCGCTTCTCCGAGGAGAAAAAAGGCTGGGCAAAGAATCTGAAATACAGTGCACTGCCGGCAATTCAGACCGAAAAAGAGCTTGAGTTCTTAGAAGGAGACGATGTTTTATGATTCGCGTACAGCTGCTTGGAAGATTCCGCTTGCGCTGCATCTCGCTGCGGTTTCTCGTCCTATAAAAATTCAGAAGCAGCTGTTCATTCCTGCAAGCAGGATCCACAGCCGCCTCTGAGTTTTTACATGGCTCTGAATAATTGTAAATTAAAAATTAAGTTGACGGCAGACTAAATAAATGGTAACTTTAAGCTGTAATGAAACGAGCTTAAATCCAGAAAAAAGTCTGCTGTCTTAAGTTAAATAAAGTACAACAGACAGGGAGGATAACAAACATGAGTTACAGAGAAGTATATGAAAAATGGTGCAATGATCCATATTTTGATGAGGCATCCAGAGAAGAGCTGAAAGCACTCGAAGGAAATGAGGCAGAAATCGAAGACCGTTTCTACCGTCAGCTTGAGTTCGGTACCGGCGGACTCCGCGGTGTCATCGGAGCGGGTACCAACCGCATGAACATCTACACCGTACGCCAGGCAACCCAGGGCCTTGCCAACTACATCATTTCCCAGAACGGACAGGAAAAAGGCGTAGCCATCGCACACGATTCCAGAAGAATGTCTCCGGAATTCGCACGCGAAGCAGCACTCTGCCTGAATGCAAACGGAATCAAAACGTATCTGTTCGAGTCCCTGCGTCCGACACCGGAGCTTTCTTTTGCTGTCCGTGAATTCGGCTGTATTTCCGGTATCGTCATTACCGCAAGCCACAACCCGAGAGAGTACAACGGATACAAAGTATACTGGGAGGACGGCGCACAGATTACACCGCCGCACGACAAAAACATTCTCGCAGAGGTAGCAAAAGTAACCGAGTTTTCTGCCGTTAAAACGATGGAAGAAGATGATGCAAGAGCAGAAGGCCTGTTCCAGGTCATCGGAACCGATTTTGATGACCGTTACGTCGCAAAATTAAAAGAGCAGAGCATTCATCCGGAAATCATCAAAGATGCGGCAAAAGATATGAAGATCGTCTACACACCGCTTCACGGAACCGGAAATGTGCCGGTACGCCGCGTTCTGCGCGAGCTTGGCTTTAATCAGGTTTACGTTGTAAAAGAGCAGAAAATGCCGGACGGAAACTTCCCGACGGTGGCTTACCCGAACCCGGAAGACGAGAAAGCATGGACACTGGCGCTGAAACTGGCAAAAGAAGTAGACGCTGACATCATCCTTGCAACCGACCCTGATGCAGATCGTCTCGGCGTTTATGCAAAAGACAGCAAGACCGGCGAGTACGTAAGCTTCACCGGAAACATGTCCGGTATGCTGATCGCAGAGTACATCCTGCGCGAGCGCACCAAGAACGGAACCATGCCGGAGAACCCGGCTCTCGTTGAGACGATCGTTACCACAGATATGGCAAAAGCAATCGCAAAAGCCTACAACGTGGCACTGATCGAAGTTCTGACCGGCTTCAAATACATCGGCGAGCAGATCAAGTTCTTTGAGCAGAGCGGTGCACACAACTATGTCTTCGGCCTGGAGGAGAGCTACGGCTGCCTGGCTGGAACATATGCAAGAGACAAAGATGCCTGCGTGGCAGTTATGATGCTGTGCGAGGTTGCTGCATACTACAAACAGCAGGGCAAGACACTGTGGGATGCCATGGTGGATATGTACGAAGAGTACGGCTATTACAAAGAGGGTCTTGCAACGATGACCTTAAAAGGTATCGACGGTGCAAAAGAGATCCAGACCATGATGACCAACTTCCGTGAGAACCCGCCAAAAGAGCTGGGCGGTTTCCAGGTTCTTGCCGTACGCGATTACAAAGCAGACGTACGAGTGGATCTCGTAAGTGGCGAGAAGAGCGCGACCGGACTTCCGTCCTCCAACGTTCTTTACTATGAGCTGGAAAACAACGCATGGTGCTGTGTGCGCCCATCCGGTACTGAGCCGAAGATCAAATTCTATTTCGGCGTAAAAGGCACATCCCTTGAAGATGCAGCCGAGAAACTGGAAAAATTAAAAAATGCAATGGTAACTGCTTAAACGCTGTGTGATATAGAAACAAAAAAAGGCCTCAGCCCGGCGGGTGAGGTCTTTTTGTACAAAAATCGGCCCGGCGGATCAAGCTTACCTGAAATAAGGAGAAGAAAATGGCGATTTTATATTATGATGAGAAAAAGCTTTTTCAGTTAAATACAGAGAATACGACGTATGTGATCGGCCTGAGCCCGGAAGGCTACGTCGGACATGTTTACTACGGACCCCTTCTGCACGGAGAGCCGGATCTGTATCCGCTCCGCATGGATGAGCCGCCGTTCACCCCGTCCGTCAATAAGAGAGAGAAATCTTCGTTCCTCGACCGTTTTCCAATGGAATACCCGACCGGAGGAGTCGGCGATTACCGTGAGAGCTGTCTGAATATAAGAAATGCACAGGGCCGTATGGGATGTGAGATTTTCTTTGATTCCTATGAAATTTTCAAAGGAAAACGCCCGCTGACCGGTCTTCCGGCTTCTTTTGGAACCGAGGACGAAGTAGAAACTCTGGAAATCACCTGCAAAGATCCTGTTCTTGATCTTGTTGTTGTCCTTTCCTACTCTGTTTTTACAAAAGAAAACGTTATCACCCGAAGTGTCCGCGTGAAAAATGAAGGCAGTGAAGCGCTGAAGGTAGAGAAAATCTACAGTGCCTGCCTCGATATGGACAACGAAGACTTTGAGATGCTTTCTCTTCATGGATCCTGGGGAAGAGAACGCCACATCCAGCAGGGTGCGCTCCGTTACGGAAAACAGCTCGTTTCCTCCGGAAAAGGAGAGTCCAGCCATCAGGAGCACCCGTTTGTGGCCCTGGTGACACCGGGAACGGATCAGGAGCGCGGCGAGGTTTACGCAATGCACTTCGTATATTCCGGCAACTTTATCGGACAGGTGGAAAGATGCCAGTTTGATACCGTTCGTATGGTCATGGGTATCAACCAGGAGGAGTTCTGCTGGAATTTAAAAGCCGGCGATGAATTCCAGGCGCCGGAGGTTGTTATGGTCTACTCTGCCGAGGGACTTGGCAAAATGACGCGTTCCTACCATGCATTTTATCGCAGACATATGATCCGCAGCCCGTACAACCACAAAAAACGCCCGATTCTGATTAACAACTGGGAAGCAACTTACTTTGATTTTGATACCGATAAACTCCTCGATATCGCAAGAGAGGCAAAAAAAGACGGCATCGAGATGCTTGTTATGGATGACGGCTGGTTCGGAAAACGAAATAAAGACGATTCTTCCCTCGGTGACTGGGTTGTCAACGAAGAGAAGATCAAAGGCGGCCTGAAAAATCTGGTTGACAAAGTGAATGAAATCGGTCTTGAATTCGGTATCTGGTTCGAGCCGGAGATGATCTCCCCGGACTCTGATCTCTACAGAGAGCACCCGGAATGGGCGATTCAGATTCCGGGAAGAGAAGCGACTGAGATCCGCTGCCAGTACGTGCTGGATCTCTCCCGCCCGGAAGTGCAGGATTATGCGTATGAATGTGTGGCAAAAATCCTGCGCAGTGCAAACATCAAATACGTGAAATGGGATATGAACCGTCAGTTAAGCGACCTGGGAAGCACCTACCTGGACAAAGATTCCCAGCAGGAGCTGTTCCACCGCTACGTGCTCGGTATGTATGCGATGCAGGAGCGTCTGGTACAGGAGTTCCCGGATCTGCTTCTGGAGAACTGCTCCGGCGGCGGTGCACGTTTCGATCCTGGAATGCTTTACTACAGCCCGCAGATCTGGTGCTCCGATGACACCGATGCGATCGAGCGTCTGGAAATCCAGGAGGGAACCGCCCTCATTTACCCGCTCTGCTCAATGGGTGCACACGTCAGCGTATGCCCGAACCACACGGTTGGCCGTGTAACTCCGTTTACAACGAGAGGCCATGTGGCACTGGCTGGAACATTTGGCTATGAGCTCGATATCACAAAGCTGCCGGAGGAGGAGAGAAAACTGATTCCGGAGCAGACCGCGATGTATCACAAATATCATGAACTGATCCGCGATGGAGAGTATTATCGTATTCTTTCCTACCGTGAAAACCACAGATCCGACTGCTGGGCAGTAGCTTCTGAGGATAAAAACGAAGTGCTTGTAACTTACGTACAGGTGCTGGCACAGGTAAATATGCCGTCCCGCAAGGTTCGCCTGCGCGGCTTTGATCCGGCGAAAAAATATCGTCTGGAGGGAACCGATGAGGTTTACAGCGGCGAGATGCTGATGAATGCCGGTTTCCGGATGAAAGATTTCTGGGGTGATTTCGTCAGCAGACTGTATCACTTTGTTGCAGTAGACTAAGGAGCAACGGATATGGCAAAAGTAAGATTGGCAGATATTGCAAAGGTGGCGGGCGTCAGCGCCGTCACCGTGCATAACGCGATTACAGGACAGAAAGGGGTCAGCGATGAGATGCGTGCCCGGATTCTGGAAATTGCAAAGGAAATGGGGTACCGCCAGCCGGGAAGCGGAGCGAGAAATACACAGGGAAAAAGCCTGCGCTGCATCGGAGTGGTGATTCCGGAACGGTATCTGGCAGAGTATACGACATTTTACTGGAAAATGTATCAGGAGATGGCACTGGCGGCGACGGAAAAGAGCTGTATGGTGACCGTGGAGATCCTGAAACAGGAGATGGAAGATGAGATGATCGTGCCGTGCATCGCCAAGGAGCAGACCGTCGATGCACTGATCCTTATGGGAGACACGAGCCGCGATTACATCCACTATCTGAAGAAAAACGTGGATCTTCCGATCGTATTTCTGGATTTCTACGACAATGAGCTGGCAAAAGATGCCGTGATCGCAGATAACTTTCACGGAATGTATCTGATGACGGAATACCTGTATGAGCATGGCCTGACCAAGCTGGCTTTTGTCGGTTCGATTCATTTTTCCAGCAGTATCATGGATCGGTACTGCGGTTTTTCCAAGGCTGTTCTGGAACACCGCGATGTGACACCGGCGGAATGGATTCTGGAGGACCGTGATGAGCAGGACCAGATCGAAATTCATCTCCCGGAACAGATGCCGGAAGCGTTCGTCTGCAACTGCGACCTGACCGCCGGCCTTCTGATGCTCGAGCTGGAAAAACGCGGCATCTCCGTGCCGGAGGACGTTTCCGTTGTCGGCTTCGATAATTACCTGTATCCGGGTTTCCCGGATCTCAAGATCACTTCGTATGAGATCAATACGAAGGCGATGGTAAAAGTAGCGCTCGAAAAAGCGCTGAAGCAGATCCGCGGCGCGGCATCCGGCAAAAATATGGAAATTGTCTCCGGACAGCTGGTGCCGAAAGAGAGCGTAAAGCTTTGATTTTTATAACTGAATTATAAATTAAGAAACGGGGCATTTTGAAATGCCCCGTTTTTGTACATATTACACAACAAAGTCACTTAAAAATTGACAGTATCTAACGGAACTTATTTTTTAAGTAATTTCCAGTTGAAAAATTAATCATCTATGTTAAAATTAAGCTAAAGGACTGGGCGTGAGGGTGATAAAACACGGCGGTTCGGAGAAAAAAGAATGAAAAAACAAGATTCTGTCCACTAACAGAAACTTAAAAAAACAAAGTACAACTCATAAACAAACAATATTTTTCATGGAGGTTTCAAAAAATGAGCGAAGTTAAAATTATTGGAGATGCTGTCAAAAATATGCCATGGCAGGAAGGCCCGGCTGAGTTTTCCGGTGCACCGGTATGGAGATACAGCGAGAATCCGATCATCGGAAGAAATCCGGTGAAGGAAGTAGCAAGAATCTTCAACAGCGCCGTTATGCCGTACGGCGACGAGTTCATCGGAGTATTCCGTGGTGAGCAGACAAACGGAATCCCGTACATCTACCTTGGAAGAAGCAAAGATGCGATCCACTGGAATTTCGATGAGAACAAAATCCAGTTCGTTGACGAAGAAGGCAAACCGTTCATGCCGGTTTACGCATATGACCCGCGTCTTGTAAAAGTAGAAGATACCTACTACATCATCTGGTGCCAGGACTTCTACGGTGCAGCCATCGGAATGGCAAAAACAAAAGATTTTGAAACCTTCGTACGTGTGGAGAATCCATTCCTTCCATTCAACAGAAATGCCGTTCTCTTCCCGAGAAAAATCAACGGCAACTTCGTGATGCTGTCCCGTCCAAGCGACAGCGGCCACACACCGTTCGGTGACATCTTCCTGTCCGAGAGCCCGGATATGCTGTACTGGGGCAAACACCGCCACGTCATGAGCAAGAGCCCGGAGTGGTGGGAGTCCTTAAAGATCGGCGGCGGCGCAGCTCCGATTGAGACCAACGAAGGATGGCTGCTGTTCTACCACGGTGTAAGCGGCACCTGCAATGGCTATGTATACAGCATCGGCGGCGCAATCCTCGACAAAGAGAATCCGTCCATCGTAAAATACCGCTGCCAGAACTTCCTTCTGACACCGGAAGAGTGGTATGAGGAGAGAGGCTTCGTTCCGAACGTAACCTTCCCGTGCGCAACCATTCACGATGCAGAGACCGGAAAGATCGCGATCTACTACGGCGCAGCCGATACGTATGTAGGACTGGCATTCACAACCGTAGATCTGATTGTAGATTATATCAAGAAAAACAGTGTCGTACGCGAGTCTGACACCGAAATTGGAAGAAGATAAGAAAGAAGGAAAGAAAAGATGCAGTCTTTGGCAAAGGAAGTAAAGCAGGAGCTTACTGGACGGATCGTTCCGTTCTGGGAGGGCTTAAGAGATGAGGAATACGGCGGATTTTACGGCTATCAGGACTTTGATCTGAACGTGCAGAAAACGTATGAGAAGGGCTGCATCTTAAACAGCAGAATTCTCTGGTTTTTCTCGAATGCGTACCTGACCTTAAAGGACGAGAAGCTGCGCGCCGATGCGGAGCATGCGTACCGCTTTATGAAACAGGCGTGTGTGGACCGCGAGTACGGTGGCGTGTTCTGGTCTGTCACCTACGACGGAAAACCGCTCGATACGACAAAGCATACGTACAATCAGGCATTTGCAATTTATGCGCTGTCTACGTATTTTGATGCGACGGGCGACACCGAGGCGCTGGAGCTGGCAAAATCGCTGCAGCAGATCATCGAGACACACTGCACCGACGAGTACGGTTATCTCGAGGCATTTACCCGCGATTTCAAGCCGGAGAGCAATGAAAAGCTCTCGGAGAACGGCGTCATGGCAGAGAAGACCATGAATACGCTGCTGCATGTTTTCGAAGCATATACCGAGCTGTACCGCGTGACAAAGGATCCGTTTACCGGTGACCGTCTCCGCTTTATGATGGATCTCTTCGCGGATAAAGTATATAACAAAGAAAAAGGCCGTCAGGAAGTATTCTTCGACCGGACATGGAATACGCTGATTGATCTGTATTCTTATGGCCATGATATCGAGACTTCCTGGCTGATCGACCGGGGTACAGAAGTGCTCGGCGATCCGGCTTACCGGGAAAAACTGCTGCCGATCACCGGAGAGATTGCGGAAAATATCTACAACACGGCATACAAAAATCATTCGCTGATGAATGAGTGCGAGCGCGGTGTGGATGATACCACAAGAGTCTGGTGGGTACAGGCAGAAGCAGTCGTTGGATTTTTAAATGCATGGCAGAAAAAACCGGAGGAAACAAAGTATCTCGATGCGGCAAAAGACATCTGGGGCTACATCAAGGAATATGTGATCGACAAACGAGAGGGGTCTGAGTGGTTCTGGTGCGTGAATGCAGACGGAAGCCCGATTCATGAGCCGATTGTAGAACCGTGGAAATGCCCGTATCACAATGGACGTATGTGTATGGAAGTAATTGGGAGGTTAAAAGATGCTGAATAAACAGTATTATGTGGAAAAAGCCAAGGTAGACCGCCTTGTGGCAAGAAAGAACACAAAAGCAGATTTTTACAACGGTATTTATGACCGCTATGAGTATCCGGTGCTGACAAGAGAGTTCGCTCCTGTTCACTGGAGATATGATCTGGATGAGGAGACGAATCCGTACTTTATGGAGCGTCTCGGCATCAACGCTGTGATGAACTCCGGCGCGATTTATCTGAATGGAAAGTATTATCTCGTTGTCCGCGTGGAGGGCAATGACAGAAAATCTTTCTTTGCTGTTGCAGAGAGTGATACTGGTATCGACGGATTCCATTTCTGGGATTACCCGGTTGTGCTGCCGGATACCTGCGCAGAGGAAACCAACGTTTATGACATGCGTCTGACCCAGCACGAGGACGGCTGGATTTACGGAGTGTTCTGCTCTGAGAGCAAGGACAAAAACGATCCGGATCTGTCCGCGGCTGTTGCTGAGGCTGGTATCGTAAGAACGAAAGACCTGAAGACCTGGGAGCGTCTGGACAACCTGAAAACCTTACGTTCTCCGCAGCAGAGAAACGTTGTTCTGCATCCGGAGTTCGTAGACGGAAAATATGCCTTCTACACCCGTCCGATGGATGGTTTCATTGAGACCGGAAGCGGCGGAGGAATCGGCTTCGGACTCTGCGATGATATCACACACGCTGTCATCGACGAGGAGAAGATCATCAGCAAACGTATTTATCATACCCTGACCGAGTCCAAAAACGGTGCTGGAGCAGTGCCGATCCGAGGTAAGAAATGCTGGATCAACATTGCACACGGTGTAAGAAATACAGCAGCAGGCCTTCGCTACGTTCTGTATGTCTTCGGTACCGATCTGAACGATCCGTCCAAAGTCATTGCAGAGCCGTCCGGTGTATTCCTGGTTCCGCTTGGAAAAGAGAGAGTCGGAGACGTTTCCAACGTTGTATTTACAAACGGCGCGATTGCGCGTGAGAACGGAGAGGTTTACATCTACTATGCATCCTGCGATACAAGAATGCATGTAGCAACTACCACAATCGACAAACTCGAGGACTATCTGTTCAACACACCGCAGGATCCGCACAGATCCCCGGACTGCGTAAAACAGAGATGCGAGCTGATCTCCAAAAACCTGGATCTGCTGAAAAACGAGAAATAAAAGCGTCCGCTACGGCGCATCGGGATCTGTAAAGGTCATGAAAACCTGGAAAGTGTTTCGAGAAGAACCGAAACGTCAACGGGTTTCGCGATATGGGCGTTCATGCCGGATTCCAGTGCTTTTCGGCGGTCCTCTTCAAACGCGTTTGCCGTCATGGCGACAATCGGGATTTCCCCGCGTTTTCCCGGGAGTGCACGGATCGCTTCTGCGGCCTGATAGCCGTTCATGTTCGGCATCTGAATATCCATCAGAATAACATTGTAATAATCTTCTGGTGCGTTCTGGACTGCTTTTAAGCAGAGGGCGCCGTCTTTTACGTGCTCGGCGTGAATGCCGTTTTCTTCCAGAACGGTGAGTACAATTTCTGCATTCAGGTCATTATCCTCGGCAAGCAGCACGCGTTTTTCGGAAAGCGTCTGCAGGGACTGCTCGAGAATCTCGTCTTTATGCTGGTGAGCCGCAAGCTGTTCTTCGGTCGGAAGTTCAAACGTGAGGCAGATCGTAGTTATTGTTCCGGCACCGAGTTCGCTTTCCACATCGATCGTTCCGCCCATCAGATTCACGAGGGATTTTACGATCGGAAGGCCGAGGCCGGTTCCGGTGATGTGGCTTTCGGTGGAGGAATGTTCTCTTGTAAATTCTTCAAAAATATGCGGCAGATACTCTTTGCTCATGCCGATGCCGTTGTCCTTCACGGTGATGCGGTAGGAGGCAAAGCCCTTCCTTGGTGCCGGTGTCTCTTCGATTTTTACGGAAATTTTTCCGCCCTCCGGCGTATACTTGATGGAGTTGCTGATGATATTCAGCAGAATCTCCCGTATTTTTGTCCGGTCGCAGAGGATGGCATCGTGTTCCACCGTGTTGTAACAGAGATAGGAAAGATTTTTGCTTTTTAACGAAGGCTCAAACACTGCATTCAGGGAATTGATCAGCTCGCTGTAGCTGCCGAGCTCGATTTTCAGCGAGGCTTTACCGCTCTCAATGCGCGCCATCTCAAGCACGTAGTTGATCAGGGAGAGCAGAAAACTGCTGGAGGACTTGATTTTTGCAATGTAGTCGACCGCGCGGTCCTTCTCGTCGATGTGCTTTTCCAGCAGATCCGAGAAACCGATGATGGCATTCATCGGGGTTCGGATGTCGTGGCTCATGTTGAACAGAAAACGTGTTTTTGCTTCGTTGGCAGACTGTGCTTCCTGTACGGCTTTTTCCAGTTCTGCTGCGTGAATCTCGTCTTTATAGCGGCGCATCTGGAACTGCAGAAAACCAATAGAGGCAAGCAGGGAAAGGATGAGCCCGAGTGCAAAGAAAACAAAAACCTGCAGCAGACTGAGCCAGCCGTTTTTCGGTACAATTTCAAAATGCCAGGTGTCGTTCGGCACGGTGCAGAGAACTTCCATGGCATCGGAACGCCGGGAATTACCGGAGTGTGCGATGGAAACGTGTTCGCCGGTGGCCGGAGAAATTTTCCAGATTTCGTAGGTATAGCCGGCTTCTTCCAGCGTATTCAGTTCGATTTCATCCAGAAAGGATTCCCAGTCGAGAACGAGAAGCGAAAAGCCCCAGAAGGTCTTGTTTCCACTGTCATCGGTTGTGTAGATCGGGTCAAAAAGCAGTGCGCCGATGCCGCCCTGCTGCAGTTCAAATGGTCCTGCGATGGTGTACTCACCGCTCTCTTTGGCAAGAGTGGCCTCCTGCCGTCTGGCAGGATTTTCGAGCGTATTGAGTCCGAGAGCGGCTTCGTTTCCACGCATCGGATAAATCAGTGTGACAATGCCGTCCTTTGCAAGCTCATGTGCTTTGATGACATTCTGGTCGTCCTGCATCAGCGAGGAGAGGACGGAAAACTCTTCGTCATTGACGGTATAACCGGCTTCAATCATGTGTTTCATCAGATTGGATTCGGCAAGATAATGGTTTAACTGCGATTTCACGCGGCCGATGGTCGTCTGTGCGGTATAGTCAGCTTTCAGCTTTGCTTCCTTTAACTGATTCTGATACAGAAAACCGGCGCAGAGCTCGACAAGAAAAAATGTAATAAAAAACAGCAGAAGCGCCTGAAATCGAATCTGTTTTTGCGTTAATTTTGTTTTCATATCGGATGCTCATCTAAATTCGTAATATTTCCGGCTTTTTCAGGTGATTTTTTTGAGTAAAAACGAAGGCCGGAGTTAAAAATATTATATCGGATTTACCCTGGGATTTCAATAAAAGAAGCGTTAAGTTTGAAAGAGAACGGGATGAAATGAATGGGAAATGTAATGCATAAGAAGAAAATTGCCAGAATGGGCGGAGAATGGAATTGCCAGATAGTTGCTCATTATATCAAAATCATTTATAATAGGGACAGACGACACAGAATGAAGGATTGACAATACAATGGACTATGTGATTTTTGACCTGGAATGGAACCAGTGTCCCTATGGAAAAGGAAAAGAGAACCCGAAGCTGCCATTTGAGATTATTGAGATCGGCGCGGTGAAGATGGATGGTGAGCGGAATGTGCTGGGAACGTTTCACCGGATTGTAAAACCGGTGGTCTACCAGCATCTCCATCACCGGACGCGCGAGGTCGTCGGACTGACAGAAGAGGATCTGCAGAACGGAATCCCATTTGCGCAGGCCGTGCAGGAATTTTTTGCATTCTCCGGCGGTGCGTGCATGTTCGGCACCTGGGGACCGGGAGACCTGACGGAGCTCCAGCGGAACATGAAATTTTATAACCTCCTGTCGCTGATCCGCGGGCCGATTCATTTTTACGATGTACAGAAACTGTTCGCGATCCAGTACGAAACGATGAAGAGCCGCCGGGCGCTCGAGTACGCCGCCGACTTCCTCCATCTCCCGAAGGACGAGCATTTTCATCAGGCGCTTTCGGATGCAAAATATACGGCCGACATTTTTGCGCGCATCGATATGGATGTTGTGCTGGCGTACGACTCGATCGACGTATATCAGAACCCGAAATCGAAAAAAGAGGAGATCCACGCCGTCTATAATGGCTACACGAAATTCATCTCCCGCGAATTCGACACAAAAGAAGAAGCCATGCACGACCGCGAGGTCTGCAGCACGCACTGCTGCATCTGCGGGAAAACGGCAAGAAAACGCTTACGCTGGTTTTCGGCCGGCGGGAAAAACTACTACTGCGTAGCCTGGTGCCCGGAGCACGGATATTTGAAAGGCAAAGCCCGCATGAAACATTCGGATGAAGGAAAACTCTTCGTCGTGAAAACCATCCGCATCAGCAGCGAACAGGAGGCGGGGGAAATCCGGCAGAAGAAAGAGAACCTGCGGAAGAAGAGGAATCAGAAGAGGAAAGAAATGTAAGAAAGGCAGAGGAAATGGAAACGGGATAAAAGGTTTCATTTCTTCTGCCTTTTTAATTGGAAAACAGAGCGGGATCGGTTATAATAAAAAATAATGGAACGTATGAAAAGAGGAGGCGCAGAATGGGAGCTTATTTAAACAGTCAGACACCGTATACCCTGTATCAGAGTGAGAGCCGCAGCCCGTATTTTGTGGATAAAACAATGCTGCTGCAGGAACTGTTTCCCTATGTGGCTGCAGGGAATCGCCATCTTTGCGTCACAAGGCCGCGCAGATTTGGAAAAACAATTGCGGCCAATATGATCAGCTCGTTTTTTCAGAAGGGTATTGATTCAGGTGAACTTTTTGACCGGCTTAAAATTTCAGAAGCGGATGACTGCCAGAAATACAAAAACAAGTATAACGTCATTCGGATTGATTTCAGTAAAATGCCGAGAAACTGTGAATCTTACCGACAGTATATCGAGCGTGTGGAAGAACTTCTGATCAGTGATCTGCGGGAAGCGTATCCGGATGCAAAAACCAGTGAAACAGATGCGATTGGAGATATTCTGGAAGAGATCTTTCAACAGTATCATGGCGAAAAATTTATTTTTGTTCTGGACGAATGGGATTTTATTTTTCACAGGGGATTTATAACAGAAGCGGATAAAGCAAAGTATGTGGCATTTTTAAGTAATCTGCTGAAGGACCGTCCCTATGTGATTTTATCGTATATGACGGGAATTTTGCCGATTGCGAAATATTCCAGCGGATCGGAACTGAATATGTTTGCGGAGTTCACGATGGTAAATTCACCAATGTTCGGAACATACTTTGGATTTACAGATGACGAAGTGGATGATTTGTATGAAAGGTACTGTAGAGAATGCGAAAAACAGAGAAAAATAAAAAATGTGACGCGAAAAGGTCTGCGAGACTGGTATAACGGTTATTATACAAAATCGGGAGAGCGGGTATACAATCCACGCTCCGTTGTTTTTGCACTACAGTTTAACAATCTGGCAAATTACTGGACCAGCTCAGGTCCATATGATGAAATTTATTATTACATTCGAAATAATGTATCCGACGTCAGGGATGACCTTGCACTGATGGCAGCAGGAGAGTCAGTTTCGGCAAAAATACAGGAATATGCGGCCACTTCCATGAACCTGTCTACGAGAGATGAAATTTACTCTGCGATGGTGGTGTATGGATTTTTAAGCTATTTGAATGGAAAAGTGTCTATTCCGAACAGGGAATTGATGGAGAAGTTTGATGAGCTGCTGATGAAGAATGAATCTCTGGGATATGTATATCGTCTGGCGAAAGAGTCCGAGAAAATGCTGAAAGCGACTCTGGCGGGAGATACGCATACGATGGAAAAAATTCTGGAACTGGTGCACGATACGGAAGTTCCGCTGCTGTCGTACAACCATGAGACAGAATTGTCAGCCATTGTCAATCTGGTATACCTGGCTGCGCGTGACAGTTACCGGGTAGAGCGTGAGGATAAGGCGGGAGTTGGGTATGTGGATTTTATTTTCTATCCATATGATCTGACCGCAGATGGAATTATTCTTGAACTAAAAGTAGACCACACTCCGGAAGAAGCAATTCAGCAGATCAAAGACAGGAAGTATGCATTAAAATTTGTGCCGCGGCTTGCAGAACAGAAAAAGTATACAGGAAAAATACTGGCTGTGGGAATTGGGTATGAAAAGACGGAGAAAAAGCACAGGTGTAGAGTGGAAAGCTTAAATTGAGTGCTTGAGAGGTAAGAGAACTATCGATAAAAGCAGGTTTGTCGGTAGTTTTCTGTTATAGAGAAGAAATGGGGGCAGAGCAATGAAAACAATCCATAAAATTTCCGGAATTTTTCTGTGGTGTGTCGTTGGCGTGTTTCTTGGAAAGAGCGTTTATACGTATTATGACTACACAGCACACCCCGGTTTGTATGAGACGTGGTCTGCACCGTGGTATACAGGGATTCTGCGGGATGGCGTAATTGCGGCGGTTCTGATTGCGGTGACGCTGGCGGTTCGGTGGGTGATTCAAAGAAAAATGAGGAAGGAATAGAAGGCGATGATTTTTAAGAGACTTGGCTTGATGAGGAGTCGTTTTTACGGAAAGAACTGAAAGAATAAGAAAAGACAAAAGGACGAAAAACAATGGCAAAATTATATTTCCGCTACGGCGCGATGGGCAGTTCGAAATCTGCTAATATTTTGATGGTTCGCTATAATTATGAGGAGCGCGGGCAGTATGCTGTCCTGTTGAAGCCGCGGACGGACAACCGCGACGGAGAACATGAAATCAAGTCCCGCATCGGGCTGGAGGCACCGGCGGAATATGTGGATGAATTTTTAAAAGAAATTTCAGAGACCTGGAGTGCAGACAGCGGGGAATACCGGTATCACGGAAAGAAAGTGGATGCGGTTCTTATCGACGAGGCGCAGTTTCTTTCTCCGGAGGAAGTTGATACGCTTTCGGACATCGTGGATTTTTATGGGATTCCGGTTCTCTGCTACGGTCTGCGTGCGGACTTCCAGACACATCTGTTTCCGGGTTCGAGAAGATTGATGGAAATCGCTGACATCATCGAGGAAGTCCCAACGGTCTGCTGGTGCGGAAGACGGGCGCAGTGCAATACGAGATACGCAGACGGAAAAATCGTTCGGGAAGGCGCGCAGATTTTCCTTGGATCGAACGAGAGTTATGTGGCGCTTTGCAGGAAACATTATAAAGAAGGAAAGCTGTGGAAGGAAGATGAGTAAGATAACAATATATGAAGTACAGGAGGGAATGCCGCGGATGGAAACGCTGGTGGAACTGTGGGAAGCTTCCGTCCGTGCGACACATCATTTTCATCGTTAATAGGAGCTTCTTTTGCAACAACATCCATTCGTATCAGTTTATCAAGAATATCCACAAGAGCAGGTCCGCTGGAAACATTTGATTGCTGCAATATAATCTTTTCTGGGATAATACTCCGTTTTGCACCATGCTTTTTATCGCTGGGGAACATCAGAAAAAGGATATGGAAAAAAGCCGATGGAGATGTTTTTGATTAAAAAACTTTAGGAATAACAGCAGGGGAGAGTGAAGTGAAAAAAATATTTTTAATGAGGCATTCCATCCCGGAAAAAGGGGATATGCCGAATGAGCAGATTCCTCTATCGGAAGAGGGAAAAGCGCTTGCTGTATCAAAAAGAAATATATTTTCAAATGTGGACAGATGCTTTTCTTCACCTTATCGGAGAGCAATGGAAACGGCTGAATTCATCGCAGATCACCCGGTCATTGTGAAGGAGCTGCATGAAAGAACGATCGGGGATGCCAGGGAGGATTTCTGGCTGAAACAGTATGAAGATCACGATTTTCGCAATCCGGGCGGGGAATCGTTAAATCAAGTGAAGGTGCGGATGAAAACCGCGATCGATTCTATCGTCGGACAGATGGAAGAAGGAGAAACAGCACTCGTGGTTTCTCATGCAACGGCAATCTGCGCATATTTGCTTTCGTATTGTGAGATCGAGGTGAAAGATGCGGCGAACAAAGCAAGAAAAATATCCTTCCATGGAAAAGAAATCCTGAATGGCAGATTTCAGCCGGCAGATGGATTTGAAATCCTTTTTGAAAACGATATTTTTTCGGATATTCGTGTTATGGAGAAAAAAGAAATGAACATAAAATACAATCATCTATGCATCAGAAATGCCGAAAAGAAAGACTGTGAACAGTTAGCCGCCTGGTGGAACGATGGAACCGTCATGGCTCATGCCGGATTCCCCAATGGACTTGGTACAAGCGCAGCGGAAATAGAAAAACAGATTGCCGACGACAGCGATGAAACCAGACGAAGACTGATCATAGAATATAATGATGTGCGAATCGGGGAAATGAGTTTCTATGTATTCGAAAATCATCGATACGAGATTGGAATTAAAATCTGTGAATCCGATTATCAGGAAAAAGGCATTGGAAGAGTTGTATTGAGCATGCTCATCGAAGAACTGTTCCGCATGGGAGCAAATGCCATTTTTCTCGATACCAACCTCAAAAACACAAGAGCACAGCACGTCTATGAAAAACTTGGATTCCGCAAAACGGCAGTTCATCACGATTCGTGGAAAAACCAGATAGGTGAGTTGGAATCATCCGTTGACTATGAATTGACAGCGGATGCATTTTGCAATCTGAAAGAAAGGCTGTGAAAGAAATGCAGGACAAGCAGAAAGAAAGCATGGCTAAAATCCAAGATTCTAATCTTTTATCAGAGGTGCCTGAAATGACAACAGACTGTCGTGATTTTATGCTGACAACAGAAAGGCTTATCATTCAGCCATATCGTGACAGTTTTTTAGAAGCATACTATACAGAATTTACAGATGAAATCACAAAATATCAATATCCAGACAGTTTTTCTGATATCAATGCGGCAGATGAAATCCTTTCTGGCTTTGTGAAAGCGATGGAACAGGGAGACATGCTGGAGCTGGTGATTCTTACACGGGACGGCGAATTTGTTGGAAGCATGGAAGTGTTCGATATAAAAGAAAAAACGCCGGAAGTTGGAATTTGGCTGAAAGAGTCCGCCCATGGAAAAGGATATGGCTATGAGGCTTTGCGGGGATTAATTGATGATTTAAATTCTACAGGGAAATATCAGTATTATATTTACGAAGTGGATATCAGGAATGCGCCAAGCACACATTTGGTTGAGAAATTTTGCTTTGAAAAGGTTGCGTGCGAAGAAATTACAACGAAGACGGGAAAGACACTCCATTCGCAGACATATCATATTTTTCGTTAGCAGGAAAGAATGAATTTTTCAATGCACTTACAAAGCCAGTAGCAGTATTGAAAATAGGAGAAGAATATTATATACTACTCATGAGTATACTACTCGTGAGTAGTATTTTTTAACAAAAGGTTTTCAGAGTAAGTGGGAGGAAGGATGCTTATGATTGGAAGACTGGAAGAATTAAAGCAGTTAGAAAAATTTTACAACAGTTCCAAGTTTGAATTTTTAACATTATGTTTTTCAGTAAGTCAGGATTTACAGAACCCGTAAAAGAACGGGCGGAAAGAGAAAATGCGGTTCTGTTGACAGTGGAAGATTTGTATTTGTGATAGGAAGTTAAATATCTCTGTTTTACTGGAACAAATCAGTAAAACAGAGATATTTTTATGCCGCAGGCGTACCAAATTTGATTCGAAAAATTTTTGGCATTGAGAACGAAGGACGGAGACGGTATAATGGAAGCAGAATTTTAACATCAGTAGACAAGAAGCCCCCCGCTTCTAAAGCGGTGGGATGAATTGTTAAAAGAAACATAACAGCAGTGGCGGGCGGAGAGAAATCGGTATCCTCCATTGACATGAGGTAAGTCACAGTCGAACTATTTTCGACATGTCAGACTCCGTGAAAATACCGACTGTGAGTTGAAACAACAGAAAAGGTATAAAACATGAGATATCAGATCAGAAATGCCAGAGTCCAGTTTGGCGCAGACACGATTTTAAACAGTGTGAATTTCGAAATTCACGACATAGAAAAAATTGCAATTGTCGGCAGAAACGGATGCGGAAAAACGACGCTTCTGCGGCTGATTGCCGGGGATATTGAGATGAGTAATCTGGACAGCGACGAGAGCTGCGGAATTACGATGAGCGGAAAACAGAACATCGGTTTTTTGCGCCAGATTAATTTTACCGATGGAGATGTGCCGGTAAGAGTGGAGTTGGAGAAGGCTTTCGCGGAAGTCTTTGCGTGTGAAGCGCGAAAAAAGGAAATCGAAAAGCTGCTCGCCGAGGCAGAAGATCACAAAAAACTGCTGGGAGAATACGACTATTTGGAGCGGAGAATGGAGAGTCTCCACGGATACAGCTGGAAACGGGATATGGAAACGATGTTTCAGAAATTTGGTTTTGCGCTCGAAGATCTGGAAAAACCGATCGGTGAATTTTCGGGCGGACAGCAGACAAAAATTGCCCTAATTCAGCTCCTCTTACAGCGCCCGGACATCCTGCTTCTGGACGAGCCGACCAACCACCTCGACATCGCTGCAGTGGAGTGGTTGGAAAATTATCTGAAAAGCTACGAAAATGCCGTTATCATTGTATCACATGACCGCATGTTTCTGGACCGCGTGATTGATGTGACGTATGAAATCGAATACGGTGACATCAAACGGTATCCGGGAAATTATTCGGCATTTGTGAAACAAAAAGAAGAAGCACAGATCAAACAGGAAAAAGACTATGAAGCGCAGCAGAAGGAAATCGAGCGTCTGACGGCGTGGATTGAAAAATGGAAAAACACACCGACAAAAGTTGCGGCCACCCGTTCGAAACGAATGGCGATCGAGCACATGGTAAAAATTGAGAAACCGCGGCGGTTTGACACGAGGACATTCCACGCCTTATTCCATCCGGTACGCGAAAGCTATACGGATGTGCTCACGATGAAGAAACTGAAAATCGGATACGATACCGTCCTGAGCGAGGTTTCGGCCGTCATCAAAAAAGCAGAACGGATTGTGATCATCGGAGAAAACGGAAAAGGAAAGTCGACGCTTCTGAAAACCGTTGTGGGCGAAATCAAGGCATTAGGCGGAAGCTATCAGTTTGGAAACCGCGTGGATTTTGCCTACTTCGATCAGCACAAAGCAGTCAACCAGAAATTCGACCCGGAGCAGACGGTGCTCGACTATTTCTGGAGTCTTTATCCGAACCTGCTTCGCAACGATGTCCGAAGCGCACTGGGAGCCTTTCTGTTTTCCGGTGAGGATGTCGAAAAGAAAATGGGGCAGCTCTCCGGCGGTGAAAAAGTGCGGCTGGAGCTCTGCCGGATTTTCTATACGAAACCGAATTTCCTGATCCTGGACGAGCCGACGAATCACATGGATCTGGCGGGAAAAGAAGCGCTGGAAAAAATGCTGACCAGCTACGAGGGAACCGTTTTGTTCGTATCGCACGACCGTTATTTCATCAACCAGGTGGCAACCGGTATTCTGGAGTTCGGCGAGAGCGACGTACAATTTTACGGAATGAATTATGCACAGTATCTCGAAGAAATCAAACGGCAGACACCGGGCAGAGAAACGGGAAATGCGGGAGGAATTGTACGGAAATCAGCCGACGTTCCGACACTGGATGATGTGTTTGACAAAAAGAAATATTATAATCCGGGAAAAATTCTGTCCCGCTTAAAACGGCAGCTCGAAAAATACGAGGAGCAGCTTGCGGAGAGTGAGAGCAGAATGTCAGAACTTCAACTGGAAATGATGGACCCGGAACTTTCCGCAGATTACGAACGGCTGATGGAGCTTCAGACGAAAATAGACGAAGAAAATCAGACACAGGAATCCCTGCTGGAACGCATGATGGAAACGGAACTGGAACTCGAAGAGATGGAAACACAGGACGAATAGAGAGGTGAGTACCATAGAAAAGATAGATCAGTCTAAAAATGGACTATCATGAAAATGAAGTTTTTCTCGTTTTAGGATATTCGGTTTGTTATATTTTGTAAAGTATTCTGCACCCATGACTGGTATGCATTCGTAAGCGGGGCTGAAATCTTTCGGATAAAAAAGTCAAATTTTGTTGACAACCCCGAAGACATTTGATAGTATTTATCAAGTAATGTAATATTCCATGAGGGAGTAGTTAGCACGAATGTGTGATTTGTCAACATTCTGATTATAAGAAAAGAGTATAATCTGGCAAATCTTAAATAATGAGACTCATGTATATCGATGAATCACCGGTGTATCGCATATCGGATGTTCCTTGATATACATGAGTCTTTTTTTGCGGATAATGAGTAAAACCTGCTTCTGTTAACGATACTATTTTGGAATATATGCTTGGAAAACAAAGGAGGAAAACATGGAAAATTTCATCAACAACGCCCCGTTTGCTCTTGTGCTTGTCTGTCTCGTCATCGGTTTTGTCCTGCTGATCAAAGGTGCGGACTTTTTCGTAGAAGGAAGCTCAAGCGCAGCAAAGAGACTGCACGTTCCGTCGATCATCATCGGACTGACCATTGTTGCCATGGGAACATCACTTCCGGAGACCGCGGTCAGTGTATCGGCTTCACTTACCGGCAACAACGAGCTCGCAGTCAGTAATGTCATCGGTTCCAATATCTTTAACCTGATGGTTGTCATCGGTGTCTGTGCCGTACTGACTACCGTAGAAGTCGCAAAGGAAACCATCAAAAGAGACATCCCGCTGTCCCTGATCTGCGCCGGACTTTTAATGGTTTTAGGAATCAGCGGACTCGGCGATAAATCCGGTATGATGCTCGGTCACCTGGACGGCGTGATCTTAATTGGATTCTTTGCAGGTTACATTGTCTACATGGTTCAGATTGCATTAAAGGCAAACCGCGAAGGAAAAAAAGTCGAAATTGAAGGCGGTTCCGACGAGGACATCAAGCTGCTTTCCGTTCCGAAGAGTATCGTGTTCATCGTCGGCGGAGCAGTCGCCATTGCAGTCGGCGGAGATGTGACCGTAGATGCCGCAGCGAGAATTGCGGGCGATCTCGGAATGAGCCAGACTCTGATCGGACTGACCATTGTTTCCATCGGAACTTCCCTTCCGGAACTCGTAACTTCTATCGTTGCTGCGAGAAAGAATGAAGTTGATATGGCACTTGGCAATGCGATCGGTTCTAATATCTTCAACATTCTTATGGTACTTGGCATTGCATCCGCAATCAGCCCGATGGCCATCATTACGGAAAATATAATTGATTTGTGTGTATTGATCGTATTCACGGTATGTGTATGGATTTTTGCAGGAACCAAAAAGAAAATCGGAAGAGTCGAAGGTTTCTGTATGGTCGCATTTTATGCCGCATATGCCATTTATATCATTATAAGATAAGGGGAATGGAAAATGGTGTTATTTCTAAAGGTGTTTCTTACCGAGTTCATCGCAGAGATGGGCGATAAGACGCAGCTCATGCTGATTGCGCTTACTTCGAAGTACAAGCTGAAAGACATTATCCTGGGAACCGCAGCCGCGATTCTGGTACTGAATGGAATGGCGGTTCTCGCAGGCGGCCTCGTCAGCGAATTCATTCCGGACTGGCTGATTAAGACGATTGCAGCACTCGCATTTCTTTACTTCGCAGCATCCACCATTTCCGGTGATGATGACGAGGAAGAGGAAGAAGGCGGCAAATCCAAAATTCGGTTCGCACCGCTCGCCGTTTTCTGTACGTTCTTCGTAGCAGAGCTCGGAGACAAAACACAGCTTACCGCAATCACCTTTGGTGCAAATGAAGGTATGGGATCCGCATTCGTTGTATGGATCGGATGTTCTCTCGGACTGTTCGCAGCGGATATTCTCGGAATGCTGGTCGGCTACCTCTTAAAGAGCAAGACACCGGATGGGCTGCTGAATACACTGGCGTTTGTCATCTTTTCAATTTTCGGTGTATACACACTTTACCAGGGACTGAAACTGATCAGCGCAAGCGTCTGTCCACTGCCGGTATGGCCGGTACTGATCGCAGCAACGGCTGTTTTTGTTGTTGTATGTGTCTGTCTTTTTGTGAAAAGAGAGAAGAAAAAAGCAAAATAAAAACTGCGTGCCGCATACTCATGATTTTGATGAGAAATGCGGCGCGTATTTTTTATGCGGCAAAATGAAAGTTTACCATTGAAGCATTTATAGGGTATAATATTTTGTAACTATTCAGAGCCCCATCTCGCCATATGAAATTCCAGAAAAATAGCTCATTCATGTAAACATGATTCGCGATTTTTCTTCCATTTCGCATGGCTCTGAATAGTTACAATATTTTCAAATCATTATTTACGAGGATGAAGGATAATAACATGTCTGATTTTAGTATCAACGAAATGCAGGAAATGCAGAAAGCGGGAAAAATGCGGACTGAAAAACAGAAGACCGGAATTGTATGGGATTCTCACAGGAGGACGAAAGTGAAAAACCGGAAGCTGCGTGGGAAAATCCTGTCCTTGTGATAGTCAGAGGGATCAAGTATAATGAGTCATATAAAATGTTGACGGGAGGGATTTGCATGGGAAGTTATCTGAATCCGGGAAATGAAGCATTTGCGGTTGCATTAAATTCTGAGATTTATGTTGATAAAACAGGACTGCTGACTTATACGAATAAAGTCATGAACACTCTGCAGGGATATATCTGCAACAGCCGCCCGCGGCGGTTTGGAAAATCAATTACGGCAAACATGCTCACCGCGTATTACAGCAAGGGCTGCAGTTCGAAAGAAATGTTTTCCGGGCTGGAAATCAGCAGGGCAAAGGATTTTGAAAAACATCTGAATCAGTATGATGTGCTCCACTGGGATATCCAATGGTGTATGGAACCGGCAGGCGGACCGGAGCGGATTGTTTCTTATATCTCAGAAAAAACGATTTCGGAGTTAAAAGAATATTATCCCCATATACTTCCAGAAGAAATCCGGTCACTGCCGGAGGCGCTGTCACGGATCAACGCGGCATCCGGGACAAAATTTATTGTGATTATAGACGAATGGGATGTTCTGATTCGTGACGAGGCGGCGGATCTCAAAACACAGGAAGAATATATCAATTTTCTGCGGGCGATGTTCAAAGGGACGGAGCCGACAAAATATATTCAACTGGCATATCTGACAGGTATTTTGCCTGTAAAAAAAGAAAAGACACAGTCGGCGCTGAACAATTTCAAAGATTATTCGATGCTGCATGCCGGGCCGATTGCACCATATGTAGGTTTTACAGAAACAGAAGTTCAAAAACTATGTGAAGTATATGGTCAGAAGTTTGAAGAAGTCAAACGATGGTACGACGGTTATCAGATTGGGAAATATCATGTATACAATCCAAATGCCGTTGTGAACCTGATGCTCGAAGGCGAATTCCAGAGCTACTGGTCCGGAACCGCATCCTATGAGGCGATTGTTCCGCTGATCAATATGGATTTTGATGGCCTGAAAAGTGCCGTAATCGAAATGCTTTCAGGAGATCATGTTCCGGTTGATGTTACCTCTTTTCAGAACGATACCGTTAGCTTCGCCAATAAAGACGATGTGCTGACGTATCTGATTCACCTTGGATATCTGGCCTATGACCGGACATTTAGAACTGCTTTTATTCCGAATGAGGAAATCCGTCAGGAATTGATTCTGGCAACGAAAAGGAAAAAATGGAATGAGTTGATTGTATTTCAAAAAGAATCAGAGCAGCTTCTGAAAGATACAATTCAGATGAATGGAAACGCAGTAGCAAAAGAAATTGAAAAAATTCACAGGGAATATACTTCTGTGATTCAGTATAACAATGAAAACTCACTCAGCAGTGTTCTGTCCATTGCCTATTTGAGTTCCATGCAATACTATTTCAAACCAATCCGCGAATTTCCCGCGGGTCGTGGATTTGCAGACTTTGTGTTTATTCCAAAGCCGGAGTTTCAGAATTATTACCCGGCGCTTGTTGTGGAACTGAAATGGGACAAAAGCGTCAGAGCAGCATTAGATCAGATCAGAGACAGAAAATATCCGGAGTCTGTTGCATGCTATGCAGGGGAGCTTTTGCTGGTGGGAATTAACTACAATGAAAAAACAAAAGAACATGAATGCCGGATTGAAAAGTATGAAAAATAAGGGCATATTTCAATTTCAGTTTACAGAGATAAGAGAGTATGGATAAGATAGAGATATATCATTATTTAAAAAGGCAAAATATAGCGTATGAAATTACGGAACATAAGGCAGTTTTCAATATGGAAGAAGCAGATGCTGTTGATTTGCCGTATCCAGAGTGGGGCGCTAAAAATTTATTTGTTCGCGACGATAAAAAACGTAATTATTATTTGATAACGATGAAAGGGAACAAGCGAGTAGATTTGAAAGCGTTTCGCAGGCAACGTGGTCTGCGTGCACTTTCTTTTGCAGCTGCGGAGGAATTATTTGATATTATGAAACTGATACCCGGTGCCGTTACGCCGCTTGGTATTCTAAACGATGCCGAACACAGAGTTCAAGTCTTCATGGACGTGGAATTTGTCGGAAATAAAATTGGTGTTCATCCAAATGATAATACAGCAACCGTTTGGATGCAGGCTGATGATTTAATGAAAATAATTCAGAAGCATGGAAATACTGTGGAATACGCATGTATATAATCGAAAGGTATTGCTAAAAAGTCTGAAAAAAGAAAAATTCACAAACAAAAATGGTTCTCATTCTGCACTAAATATATTTACCGAGTATTCCATGACAGATCCCGGTGATCTGGCGGAATATTTTGGCTTCACAGAGCAGGAGATATCTGCCCTCTGTGAAAAATATGAGATGAGTTTTGAAGAAGCAAAAACGTGGTACGATGGTTATCAGTTGATTGCGCATCGGCAGACTGGAGATGAAATTTATTCCATGTATAGCCCGAAATCTGTGGTAGAAGCCATGCTGCGCCACAAATTCGGAACCTATTGGAACCAGACGGAAACGTATGAGGCCTTAAAAATTTATATTCAAATGGATATGGATGGCCTGAAAGATTCTGTGGTTCGAATGCTTGCCGGTATCAATTATAATAAAAAAACGAAGAAACATGAATGTGTTATTGAAGTAATGCAAAAATAAAAACGGAAGTCTCATGTCTGCGCAGTAAGGGTGGTGGATATGGGACTTTTTGGTAAAGATAAATAAAATTTATGGAGGAAACAGAATGATTATTGATTCTTATGATATCAACAGCGAGCCGATTGTAAAGCTGGAGAATTTTTATGGGGAGAAGCAGCATCTGGTAAAAAAATGTATGGTAATTTTTTCAAAAGTAATATATGAATACATGCTTGAAAAATTCCCATGCCGACAGATTGCAGAAGTAAGAGCATGCAATGGAAATATACCGGTTTGGACTCTGCCATATGAGGAAGAAACGATTGCTTTCTACCTGACACCAATTGGTTCCGCTCTTGCAGCAGGAACGATTGCCGAAGTCAATCATTTAACAGGAGCATCCGTCTTTATCATGTTTGGCTCGTGCGGCAGTCTGGACAAAGAAGCAACCGATGGAAAGTTTATTCTCCCAACGGAGGCATACCGGGGAGAAGGACTGTCCTATTATTTTGCAGAACCGCAGGACTACATAAAAATAAAAAACACGGACAAACTGGCGGAATTTTTCAAAGAAAGGAAACTGCCATACGTTCAGGGGCGCGTATGGACGACAGACAGTATGCTTCGGGAAACGGTAAATCTTGTAAGAAAACGAAAAGAAGAAGGATGCATTGCCGTGGAAATGGAACTCGCAGGCGTTCAGGCGATCAGTGATTTTTATGGATTTGAACTGTATGATTTTCTTGTTGCGGGAGATGTGCTGATCGAAGGAAACTATGAAACGGATGGATTATCTGCCGCTAACCACGATCTGGACAAGCTGTTTCTGGCGCTGCAGATAGCGAAAAGTGTATAAAATTACAATGTTTGAGGAAAAAGAAATATTTCAGAGCCGTTTGCAGAAACTTTTAGATAATACGAAAGCGGGAATTATGTATGGAGAATGGAATGACAATGGGCGATTGCTTACGGACGAATAAATTAATCATTTTAAGAGGAAATTCCGGCAGTGGAAAAACAACTATTGCAAAGGAATTACAGCAAGTGTTCGGAAAGAATACAATGCTGATCTCGCAGGATGTTATCCGAAGAGATATGCTCAAAGTCAAAGACGGAGAAAATACAAAGGCGCTGCCTCTTCTGGAAGAACTTCTGCGATATGGAAGAAAACACAGCGAGATTGTTATTCTGGAAGGAATACTGAATGCGGAATGGTATCGTGCATTATTTGAGCTGGCAGTAGCTTTATATGGAAAAAATATATACGCATATTACTTCGACATCCCCTTCGAGGAGACCGTGAAGCGCCACAAAACAAAGCCGAACTGCAATGATTTCAGTGCAGAAGATATGCAGAGATGGTGGAACGAAAAAGATTATACATCCGTTCTGTATGAAACCAGAATAACGGCGGATCAGGACAGAGAAAGCATAGTTCGTGACATCTGTCAAAACATAATATCCAATGGAAAATAATTGCTTCGGACAGGGAATGATCTTTGTTCTGCCAGAGAAATATGATAAAATAGAAACAGAAATAAATTTTTGCAAGCCTGTCGGTGGTAAAGGATTTAGGAAGGAGCAGACCCATGAAATCAGTAATTTCCATTGGAAATCAGGATTTTATATCCATTAGAAAGAATAACTGTTTTTATATCGATAAGACGGATTTTATCAGGGAATGGTGGGACAATCAGGACAGTGTTACTCTGATCACACGCCCAAGAAGATTCGGCAAGACCCTGAATATGAGTATGGTCGAATATTTCTTTTCCGTAAATCATTCCGAATGCAGCAAATATTTTGAAGACCTTGTCATCTGGAAAGAGGAAAGATTTCGTAAGCTGCAGGGAACGTATCCGGTGATTTCCCTCAGCTTTGCAGATATCAAGGCAACCACATATGAGACTGCAAGAAGAGCGGTAATTCGTAAGCTGGTAAAATTATATAGTACTTTTGAATTTGTCAAATCCAGCAAAGTATTAAATGAAAAAGACCGCGCCTATTTTGATTCCGTTGAAGAAAATATGTCGGATGATGCGGCAGCAGTAGCTGTCAATTATCTGTCCGATTATCTGAGCCGCTATTACGGAAAAAAGGTGATTATTCTTCTGGATGAGTATGATACTCCTTTGCAGGAATCGTATATTCATGGGTATTGGGAGAATCTTACTGCGTTTATCAGAAGCCTGTTCAATTCCACATTCAAAACGAATCCCTATATGGAACGGGGACTGCTGACAGGAATAACAAGAGTCAGTAAAGAATCTATCTTTTCCGATCTGAATAATCTTGAAGTTGTAACAACAACATCGGAAAAGTACAGCGGCTCGTTTGGCTTTACAGAAGAAGAAGTCTTTCATGCGCTGGAGGAAAATGGGCTGTCCGATGAAAAAGGAACCGTCCGCTATTGGTATGATGGATTTTCCTTTGGAAAACGGAAGGATATTTACAATCCGTGGTCCATTACAAAATATCTGGACACGGGAGAATATGGAACGTACTGGGCAGACACCAGCGGAAATATGCTGATCTCCAATCTGATCCGTCGAAGTCCTGCAAAGATCAAGACGGAAATGGAAGATTTATTAAACGGCAGAGTGATCTGCACAGAATTGGATGAGCAGGTTATTTTTGAACAGCTTGGCAGAAAGCGGGGAGCCATCTGGAGTCTTATGCTTGCGAGCGGATATCTGAAAGTGGATCGGTACGAAATGGATAACCGAACAGGAAAGCGCCAGTATGATTTGAAAGTGACAAATCATGAGACAATGCTGATGTTTGAACAAATGATAGAGGACTGGTTTACAGAAGAAGATTCTGCATATGGCAATTTTAAAGATGCTCTGCTTGCCGGAGATCTGGATTATATGAACCAGTTTATGAATCAGGTAGCACTTCAGACATTCAGCAGTTTCGACACGGGCGGAAAACCATCAGAGGAACTCGAACCAGAAAGATTTTACCATGGATTTGTCCTTGGGCTGATTGTTGATCTGGCCGGAAAATACAGAATCACTTCCAACAGAGAAAGTGGATTCGGAAGGTATGACGTAGTAATGGAGCCATTGAAAGAAAACCTGGATGCGATCGTAATGGAATTTAAGGTTCAGAACACATCAAAAGAAAAGTCGCTGGAAGAGACGGTGGAGCATGCACTTCGTCAGATTCAGGAAAAACAGTATGACACAGAATTGCTTGCCAGAGGAATCGCAAAGGAGCGGATCAGGTATTATGGATTTGCGTTTCGGGGGAAGAAAGTGTTGATTGGAAATTAAAATGAGAGAAAATATGAAAATCAGAAAAGCAGAACTGAAAGACCTGTCCAGAATTGCGGAAATTTTCGTGTTCAACAACCGAATCAATTATTTCCCGATTTTTCACGAGGAGGCCTATTCCTTCGGTGAAATGCAGGTAGTCCCGATGATCGACCAGTACTTTAAGAAAGAAGAAATCTTAAACCGCATCTATGTCTACGATGATGGAATTATAAGAGGTTTTACAGAAATCAACGGAACCGAAATCTGTAAACTATACGTAGATCCATGTCTGCAGAACAACGGAGTCGGCCACGGGCTGATTACCTTTGCAATTGAAAAGTTTGACGCAGACCATCTATGGGCATTGGAGAAAAATACGCGTGCCATTGCGTTTTACAACCGCCACGGATTTCGGTGGACAGGAACGAAACAGCTGGAAGCAGGAACGACAGAATATCTGCTGGAATTAAGACGATGAGAGCACGACGTGTTTTCTGTCCTTCCTGCAAAAATTAAAGCAGGAGAAAACGGTCTTGTATTTTAACCGACTCAAGCAAGTAGCGAAGCGGATTGCGAATATCCGCTTTACTGAAGCAAAAATAGCCGAAAAGCCTGTTCTACCGTATCGGTCATATTTTCTGCCGCATTTTTCACATCCATAGCTTCTTCGAGTGAAACGACGCTCCGCAGAATCGGGAAAAAGGCATCAATTCCGGCGGCGTTGCATGCAGATGCATCTTTTGTAACACAGCCTGAGAACGCAAGGACAGGTTTGCCGTATTCTTTTGACAGTTTTGCAACTCCAATCGGCGCTTTTCCCATCACGGTTTGCCCATCGAGCTGTCCCTCACCGGTGATGACAAGATCAGCGTCTCTCACATCATCACGAAGTCGGGTTTCATCCAGTATGATCTGAATGCCGGGTTCCAGTGAAGCAGAAAGAAACGTCTGAAAAGCAAATCCAAGTCCGCCCGCAGCACCCGTTCCGGGAAATTCCGCGTCAACGTTCGGGAATGTTTTCCGGCAGAGTGCGGCGTAGGAGGCAAGCGATGTGTCCATACGTTTGATCATGACAGCATCCGCGCCCTTCTGCGGTCCGAAAACGGCGCTGCAGCCGTTGGAACCGCAGAGCGGATTCGTTACATCGCAGGCAATATGGAAGGTGCATTCCGAAAGTTCCGGCAGAACGTGATCTGCCGTAATCGCGGTAAGAGATTCCAGTCCGACAGCACCAAAAGGAACCTGTTTTCCTTCTGCATCGAGCAGTCCGAAACCGAGTGCCTGTAGCATACCAATACCGCCGTCATTTGTGGCACTTCCGCCGATTCCAATGATAAAGCGGTGGCAGCCATTGCGGATGGCATCGCAGATAACCTCACCGACACCGTACGTTGTGGCGTACAGCGGATTTTTCTCATCGCCGTGTACCTGTGTAATACCGGCAGCCCCCGACATCTCGATAATGGCGGTCTGCGTTCGGTCGATGATGCCATACGGGCAGATAACCTGCTTTCCGGCAGGACCGGTCACCGAAACGGAGACAAGCCGTCCGCCAAGACCTTCGGTCAGTGCCTGAACGGTACCTTCACCGCCATCGGCAAGCGGGCGCACAACCGTCTCCACCTTCGGATCGACACGATAAATCCCGGTGGCGGCCGCTGTTCCAGCCTGCAGAGAGGAAAGGCTTCCTTTAAAAGAATCAATTGCAATCACAACTTTCATCATTTTTCTCCTGATTTCAAATATTTTTCAATCCGACACTCATGCACCTTCGTCTTCTTATCATAATTAACACCAACCAGCAGAATATCCCCTGTATAAGATGCAATGGAAGCCGGGTAATGCTGTCTTTTAATCTGATCCAGTGCCGTTTTCGCATTCTTGTTCCATTTCAGTTCTACTACAAGCGCCGGAAAATCGTATCGGTATTCCGGCTTTGGCAGAAAGACAAAATCGGAAAAACCGCGCCCGGTCGGAAGTTCACGAATGGGTTTGAAGTAATATTGCATCGTACTTAAATAAGCAATCGTGAGGACACAACTGAGCGAATTTTCATTATGATACTGAATCACGGAAGTATATTCCTCATGGACCTTTTCAATTCCGGCAGCGACAGCATTTTCATCCATATCGAGCGTAGCATCTAAAAGATCCGCAGATTCCTGCTGGAAAGCGAAAAGTTCATTCCAATGATTGGAAGTCACCGCAGTCAGAAACTCCCTGCGGATTTCTTCGTTGGGAATATATGCCATCTGTGTCTGCTGATTGTAGGCAAGATAGCCCAAATGAATCAGCAGCGTCAGAACATCATCTTTATTTACAAAGCTGACCATGTCATTTTTAAAAGAGGTAACCATGACAGGAACTGCGGCGCCGGAAAGCATCTCCAGAATTGCTGTTTTCAATCCGTCAAAATCCATATTGATAAAAGGAACCATCGAATCGTATGTGCTCGTCTCCGACCAATAGCTTTGGAATGTCCCATCCAGAAGCAGACTTGTCACCGCGTTTGGATTGTATACATGGTAATTTCCAAGCAGATAGCCGTCGTACCATCGTCTGACTTCCTCAAAATTTTGTCCGTATTTCTGACAGAGAGCGGAAACTTCATCTTCTGTGAATCCAATATAGGAAGCCAGCGGGCCTGGATTCAGCATGGAATACTGATGAAAATTATTTAAGGCAGACTGCGTTTTCAATTTTTTGATCGGAAGAATACCCGTGAGAAACGCAAGCTGGATATATTTCGTCGGTTCCGTCCCTTTGAACATTCCACGAAGAAAATTAATGTAATCATCCTGAATTTTCTGGTTGGAGGCCTCATCACGAATCAGGACATCCCATTCATCAATAATAATCACAAATTTCTGTCCGGTCGCCTCTTTGATCCGGGACAGAGCGTCGGGAACGGTGGAAACTTCCGGCGGAAGCTGATCTGCATAGATGGTACGCAGCTCGGCCAGTGTACATTCTGTAATGTAGGCCACAATCTGTTCCGGATCGCTGACATTCGAAAGAAACCACTGGATATCCAGATGAATCACATCGTACTGGTTCAGATGCTTCTCAAAGTCTGCCGTCTGGCTGATCGCAAGGCCAGAAAACATCTTTCTGGAATCACAGCCTTTGCTGTAATAGGCCGCCAGCATATTTGCAGCAAATGATTTTCCAAACCGCCGCGGGCGGCTGTTGCAGATATAGCCCTGTATGGTGTCCAGAACTTTGTTGGTATACGATAAAAGTCCTGTTTTGTCCACATAGATTTCAGAATTGAGAGCAACCTGAAATGCACTGTTGTCCGGATTCACAAATCTTCCCATGATTTCACTTCCTTTCCGTTTTTTGATTATACCCCGATTTTACCATTCCCCCATCCAAATAGCAACGCACACCCCCGAAAATCCCGTAAAATCGCGGAAAAGAACCGATAAAATATGCTTTCCACTCTTGACAACGCTTACAGCCCCTAGTTATAATAAGGCATGAAAAACGATGACGAAGACAGTAGTCTGCGCGTGAACGGTCTGTGGAAAGCGAGCCGGGGATGGTGGGAGTCCGGTACAAGTAGCGGCAGGTGAACATCACTTCCAAGTTGCAGTTCTGAATCTGCGTACCCGGCGCATAAAATATAGAAAACCGGAGAGCAGTGGTAAGAAGTTGCCGGTTGTTCCCCGTTACAGGAAATGCATATGATAGTATGTAACAGGTGGTTACGATAAGTACAGCTTTCGTCCTATTACAGGGCGGGAGCTTTTTCTTATTTTACGCGAGCAAATCAAACGAGAAACTTAAGTTTCAGGAGGTACAAGCATGTACAAGAAAGTTTCAACCGACATGAACTTTGTCGAGAGAGAAAAACAGGTTGAGAAGTTCTGGGAAGACAATCAGATCTTCGAAAAAAGTATGAAAGTGCGTGAAGGAAATCCGTCCTACGTGTTCTATGACGGACCGCCGACCGCAAACGGAAAACCGCACATCGGCCACGTAGAGACCCGTGTTATCAAGGATATGATCCCGAGATACCGTACCATGAAGGGTTATCAGGTGCCGAGAAAAGCAGGCTGGGATACCCACGGACTGCCGGTAGAGCTGGAAGTTGAGAAAAAACTCGGTCTGGACGGAAAAGATCAGATCGAAAAATACGGCGTAGAGCCATTCATCGAGCAGTGTAAAGAGAGCGTATGGAAATACGAGGGAATGTGGGAAGACTTCTCCCATACCGTTGGCTTCTGGGCTGATATGAAAAACCCATACGTTACGTATCATAACGATTACATCGAGTCCGAGTGGTGGGCATTAAAAGAGATCTGGAAGAAAGGTCTTCTGTACGAAGGACACAAAATCGTTCCTTACTGCCCGCGCTGCGGTACCCCGCTTTCTTCCCATGAAGTAGCGCAGGGATACAAAGATGTCAAAGAACGTTCAGCCGTTGTCCGCTTTAAAGTAAAAGGCGAGGACGCTTACATCCTGGCATGGACCACCACACCGTGGACCCTTCCGTCCAACGTTGCACTCTGCGTCAACCCGGATGAGGATTATGTAAAAGTAACAAGCAAAGGATATACCTATTATATGGCAGCTGCTCTGGTAGACACCGTTCTCGGTGAGGGCGCTGAAATCCTGGAGCATTATCAGGGTAAAGATCTCGAGTTCAAAGAGTACGAGCCGCTGTTCCCGTACGCTGAGAAGAGAATCGGAAACAAAAAAGCATACTATGTAGTCTGCGATACCTACGTAACACTGACCGATGGTACCGGTGTTGTTCATATCGCCCCTGCATTTGGTGAGGACGACTCCAAGGTCGGTCACAGATACGATCTTCCATTCGTACAGTTAGTAAACGAAAAAGGTGAGATGACCGAGGAAACTCCGTGGGCAGGCACTTTCTGCAAGAAAGCAGATATGGCCGTTCTGCAGGCACTCGAGGACAAGGATCTTCTGTTTGATGCGCCGCTGTTCGAGCACAGCTACCCGCACTGCTGGAGATGCGATACTCCGCTGATCTACTATGCACGTGAGACCTGGTTCATCCGCATGACTGCAGTAAAAGAGGATCTGATCCGCAACAACAACACCATCAACTGGATTCCGGAGAGCATCGGAAAAGGACGCTTCGGCGACTGGCTGGAGAATGTTCAGGACTGGGGACTTTCCAGAAACCGTTACTGGGGAACTCCGCTTCCGGTATGGCAGTGTGAATGTGGCCATCAGGACTGCATCGGCAGTATCGAAGAACTGAAAGAAAAAGCCGACAACTGCCCGGATGACATCGAGCTTCACCGCCCATACATCGACGCAGTGACCATTAAGTGCCCGAAATGCGGTAAAGAGATGCACCGTGTACCGGAGGTTATCGACTGCTGGTTCGATTCCGGATCCATGCCGTTCGCACAGCATCACTATCCATTCGAGAACAAAGAAATCTTCGAGAAACAGTTCCCGGCACAGTTTATTTCCGAGGCTGTAGACCAGACACGTGGATGGTTCTACTCCCTGCTTGCAATTTCCACTCTGCTGTTCAACAAAGCACCGTACGAGAACGTTATCGTTCTTGGTCTGGTACAGGATGAGAACGGACAGAAGATGAGTAAATCCAAAGGAAATGCGGTAGATCCGTTTGACGCACTGCAGACCTACGGTGCCGATGCGATCCGCTGGTACTTCTACACCAGCAGTGCTCCGTGGCTGCCGAGCCGTTTCGCAGGCAAGACGGTCGTGGAAGGACAGAGAAAGTTCATGGGAACCCTGTGGAACACCTACGCGTTCTTTGTCCTGTATGCAAACATCGACAACTTCGATGCAACAAAATACAGTCTGGAATATGACAAACTGGCTGTTATGGATAAATGGCTGCTGTCCCGTCTGGAATCCACTGTAAAAGCAGTAGACGACAACCTGGCAAATTACCGTATCCCGGAGGCAGCAAAAGCACTGCAGTCCTTCGTGGATGATATGAGTAACTGGTATGTACGCCGCTCCCGTGAGCGTTTCTGGGCAAAAGGCATGGAGCAGGATAAGATCAATGCTTACATGACTCTGTACACCGCACTGGTGACCGTTGCAAAAGCAGCAGCTCCGATGATTCCGTTCATGACAGAGGATATTTATCAGAACCTCGTAAAGAGCATCGATGCAAGTGCACCGGAAAGTATCCATCTGTGCGACTTCCCGGAGGTACATGAGAACTGGATCGATCCGAAGATGGAAGAGGATATGGCAGACCTGCTGGAGATCGTCGTTATGGGACGTGCCGCAAGAAATACTGCCAATATCAAAAACCGTCAGCCGATCGGAACCATGTACGTGAAGAGCGAGTTCCAGCTTTCCGAATTCTACAAAGAGATCATCGAGGACGAGCTGAATGTCAAAGAAGTTGTATTTAAAGATGACATCGCAGATTTCATCAGCTACAGCTTCAAACCGCAGATGCGTACCGTAGGACCAAAATACGGAAAACTCCTGAACAAGATCAAAACAACCCTGTCTGAGCTGGATGGAAACAAGGCTATGGCAGAGCTCAAGAGCACCGGCGAACTTAAACTTGACATCGATGGACAGGAAATTGTATTATTAGAGGAGGATTTGTTAATTGACATGGCACAGATGGAAGGCTATGTATCCGAATCCGACCATACAATCACCGTTGTTCTGGATACCAATCTGACTCCGGAACTGATCGAGGAAGGTTTTGTTCGTGAGCTGGTAAGTAAAATCCAGACCATGCGTAAAGAGGCCGGCTTTGAGGTTATGGACAAGATCAGAGTATATGCAAAAGACAACGACAAGATTGTAAGCATCATGAAAAACCATGGTGATGAAATTAAATCTGAAGTTCTGGCAGAAGAAATCGTGACTGGAGAGACAAAGGGCTATGAGAAGGAGTGGAATATCAACTCCGAAAAGGTTACCATGGCAGTAGAGCGTATCTAAGAATACTTCTGGATGCGTTTCCACGACGATCGTTAATATAAAAATCAGCCTGCGAGCGGGGATGCAGACAAGCTCTCCGCTCGCAGACTGCTATTGAGGAGGACGCAGATGTTAAACGCCGAGTTCAACAAAGAAACTTTTAAGAACAGTGTCAAAGAAAACGTAAAAATGCTGTACAGAAAAAATCTGGAAGAGGCTTCCCAGCAGGAAATTTATCAGGCAGTCTGCTACGCAGTAAAAGACGTTATTATTGACAACTGGCTGAAAACCCAGAAAGCAATGGATGAGCAGGATCCGAAGATTCTGTACTATATGTCCATGGAGTTCCTGATGGGACGTGCGCTGGGAAATAACCTGATTAACCTGACTGCATACAAACAGGTACAGGAAGCTCTTGATGAGATGGGACTGAACCTGAACCTTCTGGAGGACCAGGAGAGAGATCCTGCGCTTGGAAACGGCGGTCTTGGCCGTCTGGCAGCATGCTTCCTGGATTCCCTGGCTACACTGGGATATCCGGCATACGGCTGCGGTATCCGTTATAAATACGGTATGTTCAAACAGCAGATCCGCGACGGTTATCAGGTAGAAGTACCGGACAACTGGCTGAAACACGGCTATCCATTCGAGCTGAAACGCCCGGAATACGCAAAAGAAGTAAAATTTGGCGGATACGTAGCACAGGAGTATGATGAGGCTACCGGACGCGTAAACTTCGTACAGAAAGATTACCAGTCTGTAAACGCAATTCCTTACGATATGCCAATCGTAGGATACGACAACGATGTTGTAAACACGCTGACCATCTGGGATGCAGAGGCTATTCAGGACTTCTCCCTGGATTCCTTCGACAAAGGTGATTACCACAAAGCGGTTGAGCAGGAAAACCTTGCAAAAACCATCGTAGAGGTTCTGTATCCGAACGACAACCATTACGAAGGAAAAGAGCTGCGTCTGAAACAGCAGTATTTCTTTATTTCTGCAAGCGTACAGAGAGCAGTTGCAAAATATAAAAAACATCACGATGATATCACAAAGCTGTATGAGAAGGTTACCTTCCAGCTGAACGATACTCACCCGACCGTAGCCGTTCCGGAGCTGATGCGAATCCTCATGGACGTGGAAGGCCTTGGCTGGGATGAGGCATGGGAGATCACCACAAAGACCTGCGCATACACCAACCACACCATCATGGCAGAGGCACTCGAGAAATGGCCGGTTGACCTGTTCTCCAGACTTCTTCCGCGTATCTATCAGATCGTAGAGGAGATCAACCGCCGCTTCCTGATCCAGGTAAGAGAGCAGTACCCGGGTGATGAAGAGAAAGTCCGCCAGATGGCAGTGATCTACGACGGACAGGTTCATATGGCCCGTCTGGCTATCGTAGGCGGCTATTCTGTCAACGGTGTTGCACAGCTTCATACCGAGATTCTGAAAAAACAGACCTTAAAAGACTTCTACGAGATGACTCCGGAGAAGTTCAACAATAAGACGAATGGTATCACACAGCGTCGTTTCCTGCTTCACGGAAACCCGCTCCTGGCTGACTGGGTAACCGAGTACGCCGGAGACGGCTGGATCACCGATCTGCCGAAGATCGAAAAGATCGCTAAGCTGGCAGATGACACCCAGGCACAGAAGGAATTTATGGAAATCAAATATAAAAATAAAGTCCGCCTGGCAAAATACATCAAAGAGCATAACGGTATCGATGTAGACCCGAACTCCATTTTCGATGTTCAGGTAAAACGTCTGCATGAGTACAAACGTCAGTTTATGAACATTCTGCACATCATGTATCTGTATGACCGCCTGAAAAAGAACCCGGATATGCCGTTCTACCCGAGAACCTTCATCTTCGGAGCAAAAGCATCCGCAGGTTATGAGCGTGCAAAAGCGATCATCAAACTGATCAATTCCGTTGGTGATGTGGTAAACAACGATCCGACCATCAAAGGAAAGATCAAAGTCGTATTTATCGAGGATTATCGTGTCAGCAACGCAGAGCTGATCTTTGCCGCTGCTGATGTTTCCGAGCAGATTTCCACCGCAAGTAAAGAGGCTTCCGGTACCGGTAACATGAAGTTCATGCTGAACGGTGCCCTGACTCTTGGAACCATGGACGGTGCAAACGTAGAGATCGTTGAGGAAGTTGGAAAAGAGAACGCCTTCATCTTCGGACTTTCCGCAGATCAGGTTATCGAATATGAGAACAACTACACCTACGATCCGATGAGCTACTTCATCCACGATCAGGACATCCACAACGTAGTGATGGATCTGATCAGCGGAAGATACTCAAACGGCGACACCATGATGTTCCGTGATCTGTATGACTCCCTGCTCACACCGAAGAATGCTCCGCGCCCGGATATGTACTTTACCCTGGCAGACTTCAAGTCCTATGCGGCAGCACAGGAGCGTGTTGAGGATAAATACAGAAATACTTCTGCATGGGCAAGAAGCGCGATCCTGAATACCGCACACAGCGGCAAATTCACATCCGACCGTACTATCCAGCAGTATGTAGATGATATCTGGCATCTGGACAAGATTACTGTCAGAAAGTAATCGGAATCAAATATAAGTAGTTAGGGGACACCTGCTTTTCCGGGAAAAACCGGAGGGGCGGGTGTTCTTTTTTTGATGACCGCTGGAAGGATCTGCATCCCGAAAAATGCCTGCAAAACAGGCATTCTTTTGACATTCTACGGGGAGTGTGGTACACTGTTCGTGTCTATGAACTAAAACAATCTGAAATGTATTGAGGTGAAAAGATTGGATAAAGCTGAATATCAAAGCCGGCTGGAAGAGCTGAACAGTCTGGTAAAAAAAGAGGACTATGAGGGGGCACTTGCAGTTGTAGAAGCCGTTGACTGGCGGCGTGTCAAGAGTCTGCGTACGCTCGGCATGGTAGCGGATGTCTATGAGGCGAACAAACGATATCCGGAGGCGAAGAAGATTCTGCTGATGGCGTATGACCGTTCCTCCATCGGAAAGGGCATTCTGTACCGCCTGGTAGAGGTCTCCGTAAAAATGAAAGACTTTGATGAGGCGATTGACTTTTACAACGAGTTTGAAGCAGTCGCACGTCACGATAATTCCCGGTATCTGCTGAAATACAAGATTTTAAGAGGACAGAAAGCGCCGCTTGAGGAGCAGATTTCCCTTCTGGAGGAATACAAAGAGCGGGAATTTACCGAGAGATGGGCATATGAACTGGCAAACCTTTACAGCAAAGCCGGAGAGACGCAGAAATGCATCGATGCCTGTGATGAGCTGATCCTGTGGTTCAGCGAGGGCAAATATGTGACAAAGGCAATGGATCTGAAAATGAAGTACGAGCCGCTGTCACCGTCCCAGCAGATCAAATACGAGCATCGTTTTGACTACAAAAAGAATGAAGAGCCGTCCGAGGATCCGGAAGCACTTGAAGTGCGGTTAGCCGGAGAGAGCGGAGCCGGTGAAATGGCTGCGACGAAAGAGCCGGCAGAGACGCCGGAAGTAAAACCGGTAAACGGCGGTGTGATGAGCCAGTATGTGGCCGGTGAAGAAGAAAAAGAAGCCGGTTCGCCGTACGAAGCATATGAGAAAACACAGCAGGCCGAGGCAGATGCAGAGCAGGTGCAGGAGTACGAAGCACTGCAGCAGACAGAGGAGCCGATCGAGGAGATTCCGGAAGAGCAGGCGTATGCAGACAGCACGCCGACGTACCTTGGAAATACGATCGATCTTCACGCAGAGCTTGCAAAGAGCATCCGCGATGTCTTCTCCTTCCGCGGAAAGAAACAGGAAGAGACGGCAGTCGAGGAAGAGACAAGCGAAGAGCCGGTACAGTACGAAGTAAAAGATCTGGAGCCGGAGCAGCTTGATGTAAACGTAGAGGTATCCCCGGATGCCAACACGACAATCAAGACAAGACCGCAGCCAAAACCGAAGGAAAAAGCCGAGCCGGTAATGCCGAAAGCACCGAAGCCGGAGAAGAAATACGAAGAGCCGGACCTCGAAGCACTGTTCCAGGAGACCGCAGCAAACCTGTCGGAGGAAGTTGCGGAGGAAGAAGCAGAAGAGCCAGTGGAACCGGCAGCAGAAGCCGAAACCGCAGAGCAGCCGATGGATCCGGAGTCCGAGACAGAGGCACGGGAAACGGCAGAGGAGCCGCAGGCGGAAGCTGAGCCGGAAGAAGATGCAGAACCGGCAGATGAAGCGGAAACCGAAGAGATCACAGAACCGGCGGATGAGGCTGAAACCGAAGAAGCTACAGAGCCGATGGATGAAGCTGAGATCGAAGAGATTATAGAACCGGCAGCCGAGGCTGAAATCGAAGAAGCAGAAGTTACAGAACCAGCAGTGGAAGCTGAAACAGAAGCAGCCGAGAAGGCTCAGGCGGAAGCCGAAATTGAGGAAACCGTAGAACCGGCGGAGACACCGTCCATGGATGCAACGGTTGTCATCGCGGATCTGAAACCGGCAGAGGAGACACGGCCGACCATCGATTTTAGTGAGCTTCAGGCAGCGCTGAACGCAGAAGTGCAGGAAGCTGAAAAAGCATCGGAAATCGAACTGCCGGATGAGCCGGAAACTGCGGAAGCAGAACCTGCTGACGAGCCGGAAAGCGAAACAGAGCCGGAAACTCCGGCCGAGACTGAGCCAGCCGATCCGTTTGAGCCGGCAGGAACCCAGCCGATCGAGATTACCCCGGAGGAAATCGAAATCGAAGTTCCGACCGAGCCAAAGCGTGAGCGCGTATCCGATGCGACGATCAACATGAGCATCGAAAAAACAACGGATGCCACCGTTCAGCTGATCCGCGACAACATTCCGGAAGGAACTGTTGCGAAATCGATTGAAGAGGTGCTCCGCGAGGAGACGCCGGAGGAGGCAAGACTCCGCATCCTGAACGACACCCAGCCGGATAAGCTGAGTGACGAGCAGAAAGCGCTGTTTACTTACTTTGCGAAAGTTCCAGGCATGGATATCCAGATTCTGGATGCAATGCATGGTGTTTATCATTACGCAGGCGACCGTACTTCCCGTCATGGAAACATTGCCATTATGGGCGGATACGGTACTGGAAAAACGAAGCTGTCGGAGGATCTCGTCCGTGCAATCTGTGCTGACTTAAAACTTCCGGCAACGAAGATGGCCCGTCTGGATGCATCTGTTCTGAACAAAAAGGACTGTGCGCAGATTGTTTCAAAGCTGGCGGGAGGTTTCCTCCTGATCGAGCGTGCCGGTCTGATGTACCCGGAGACGATCGAGAAGCTGTCGCAGGCAATGGATTTCCGTACCGACAGTCTGGTTCTGATCATCGAGGATGAGAAGGTCAGCATGAGAGGTCTTCTGCGGAATTACCCTGATTTTGCGAAGAAGTTTGAGACGGTCATTTCGATTCCTGTTTTCACGAACGACGAGCTGGTTACGTTTGCCCGCACGTATGCGCGTGAGAATGGATACAAGATGGACGAGATGGGTGTGCTTGCTCTGTATACACAGATTGGCAACAATCAGAAGGAGGGCGAGCCGATGACGATTTCACAGGTCAAAGATATGGTGGATCGTGCCATCGCCCATGCAGAAAAGGGAACCCGTAAATTCGGAAGACGCATGTCCAGAAAGCATACCGATGCGGACGACCGCGTGATTCTTTACGAGAAAGACTTTGAGTTCTAAATACATGGAGAATTTATGGAGAAAGTAAAACCGTGGCTCGGGGAGCCGCAGAATACAATAGCCGTACTGCAGAAGTACGGCTTTGTATTTCAGAAAAAGTATGGTCAGAATTTTCTGATCGATCCACATGTGCTGGATAAGATTGTAGCCGCTGCAGGTATCGGACCGGACGATTTTGTTGTGGAAATCGGACCTGGTATCGGTACGCTGACGCAGTATCTTGCGTATGCTGCGCGGAGTGTGTGTGCGGTGGAAATTGACAAGAATCTGATCCCGATTCTGGAGGATACGCTGTCGGATTATGATAATGTTGAGGTTATCAACAATGATGTTTTGAAGGTGGATCTGGCGGCGCTGGCGAAGGAGAAGAACAACGGACGGCCGATCAAGGTTGTGGCGAATCTTCCGTATTATATTACGACGCCGATTATTATGGGATTATTTGAGAATCATGTGCCGGTGGATTCGATTACGGTTATGGTTCAGAAGGAGGTTGCGGACCGGATGCAGACGGGGCCGGGATCGAAGGATTACGGGGCGCTGTCGCTGGCGGTGCAGTATTATGCGGAGCCGTATATTGTGGCGAATGTGCCGCCGAACTGTTTTATGCCGCGGCCGAAGGTTGGAAGTGCGGTGATCCGGCTGACGCGTCATGAGGTGATGCCGGTGGAGACGAAGGATGAGAAGTTGATGTTCTCCATTATTCGGGCGTCGTTTAATCAGAGACGGAAGACTCTGGCGAACGGACTGAAAAATTCGGAGCTGCTGCATTTTTCGAAAGAGGAGATTGAGGCTGCAATCACAGCCTGCGGCTGGCCGCTTACGATTCGTGGGGAGGCATTGAATTTACAGGAGTTTGCGCGGTTGACGGATGAATTGTGTAAATAGAGGGGACGCCTCGCCGTCGCCCGTCCGCCCTTGCGTGATGCGCATGGCAGCGGTGGAAAAGCGGGGGAAAAACGTAGAAAAAATGGAGGTCTTTCGACAGACACCGGCATTATTCGCCAGGAAAGCCTGATGCTTTCCCAGCTCAGAATGCCTTGAAATCTGGTGTTGAGCACCAGATTTCAGTCTCTCGAAAGGCCTCCATTTTTTCTGGTTTTTCCTGCCCGCTTTTCCAATGCTGCCATGCCGCATCACGCAAGGACGGACGGGCGGCGGCGAGGCTGGTAGTGGGGGCGGGAGGGGAGGTCTGGATCCGCCCGGATGGGCGGATCGGCGTGAGATTGTTGTGAGGAAGATGGGAGAAAATGAGAAAAAGGCATGAAAAAAAGCACCGTTGGCGAAACAGTGCTTTCTTTCATTTTTATTTTTAAAGGAAGGAGAGCCGATTTTCTAATCGGCAATATGAAAAAGAAAATTGTGTAAATAATGTTGGCATTCATTATTTATGCTTTTAGTATACGGGTAAATTATGTTGAAAGCGTGTTCATGTTGTAAAAAAATCATGAACAAATTGTGACTATTCAGAGCCATGCGAAATTTCAGAACAAATTGCGAATCATGCTTGCATGAATGAGCACTTTTTTCTGAAATTTCATATGGCGAGAAGCCACATCAAGATGCAGCGCAGCGGAATCGAGATGGGGCTCTGAACAGGGACTTATTTCTGAGTTACAGGTCCAGCAGCTTAAAGGTGGAAATTCCGAGGAAGTTCCGGGAGCAGAGGCTGATTCCGCCCATGAGGACGGAGACATCCTGCAGGTGAGCCGGGAGGACGTGGAGGTACCAGCGGAGGCGGTTCTGGATTCCGGAGGTGATTTCGTCGATCAGACCTGGGATGTAGTTGGTGAAGGAGCTGTTGATGACGATGACGTCCGGGTTGAAGGTGTGGAGAACCGTGTTCAGGCTGATTCCGATGTAGTGGGTGAAATCCTGCATTACTTTGCGGGCGTTGGGGTTGCCTTCCTGGTAATACTGGATGAAGCGTTCGACGGAGACGTTTTCTAAGCCTTCGGCGGCGGCAAAATCGTTCAGGACGGCGGCTTCGGAGATGTACTGTTCGAGGCAGCCGTGGTTGCCGCAGGGGCAGGGCCGGCCATCGGGGAAGAGGATGGTGTGGCCGAATTCGCCGGCGTAGCCGTTCTGGCCGGTGTAGAGTTCGCCGTCAATGAGGATTCCCATGCCGACGCCTTCGTGGATGTTCAGGAAGATCATATTTTTAAAGTGCTCTGCGCAGGCGGCTTCGCCGATGACGGAGAGGTTGGCTTCATTTTCTACGATGACAGGGACCTGAAATTCTTCTTCGAGGTAGTTTTTCAGGTTGGAGTGTTTTAGATCGTAGTAGGGTGTGAATAAAACGAGGTCGTCGCAGACGACGCCGTAGATTCCGATGGAGATTCCGACGAGGCCGCACGGGGTCTTGGGGAGGTCGGATTTGGTTTTGTGGAGGAGGGAAATCAGGTATTCCTCCAGGGAGAGGGATGGATCAATCGGGTATTCTTTTACAGTACATGATTTTCCCTTCAGATCTCCGGTGAGAATGGTGATCTTTTTTACGCCGAGATCGACGGCGATGATGGAACCGCAGCGATTATTAAAAGTAAGCAGAATCGGTTTTCGACCCATGGAAGTTTTTTCGGCGCTGCCGAGTTCTATGACGAGCTGGCGGTCGAGCAGTTCCTGGACGATGGTGGATACGGTTGCTTTTGTCAGATGCAGCATTTTCGCCAGATCTGCGCGGGAAAGCGGCGGATGGTTGGCGATTGCCTCGAGAACCAGGGCGCGGTTCATGTCTCGTATATATTCCTGATTTCCGGTACTCATAAAAAATCCTCCATTCTGCCGCATTGGCTGTACATCAATCTTAACATAAATGAGAGAGAAATGACAGGGAAAATCGGGGATGGGCAATACGAATAGAAAAATTAACGGAGAAAAACGATTTCTAGACAGAGTAGAGAGTAAGGGACAGAATTAGAAATAAAATATGTGATAAATACACAAATAAAATATAAAATAATTCTAAAAAATGTACAGATTCACAGAAGATTCACTGCACGTTCATAATCTGTTCATAATTAATTGGTATAGTTATCTCAGTTCCAAAAGAACAGCGTGTATGCAATCACTACACAATTAAGATTTTTTCATAATAATAGCCCAGGCGCCGAGAGGTTCCTGGGCACTCCTCGTTTTTGGGGAATTTTTGATCTTGGGACAGACGGAAATCTGTGTAGACAGGGTAGTGATCTTTTTCTTGACTTTTGCGAGAAGCAGCCTTATAGTATAAATATAATAACAATTACTGTTATCGAAAGACACGAAAGGAAAAGAACTATGTCAACACTCAAGTATAGCAGACAAAGAGAAAGCATCAAAGTCTGCCTTCAGGGACGAAAGGATCACCCGACCGCAGATATGCTCTATACCGATGTACGGAAAGAATTTCCCAATATCAGTCTTGGCACAGTATACCGGAACCTGTCTCTTCTTTCTGAATTAGGAGAGATCAAGCGTCTTACAACAGGAGATGGCCCGGACCGGTTCGATGGAGATACTTCCACGCATCACCATTTCATTTGCAGAAAATGTCACTGCGTGACAGACCTTACAATGCGTGACATCAGCGAAATCAAGAACGTAGCAGCGGAAAATTTCAGAGGTACGATCGAAGATTACTCTGTGAATTTTTACGGCATCTGCGAGAACTGCAAAAATCACCCGGGGAACGTATAGCATCCCCAGGAAGAAAGAAAAAATTAAAAATAGGCATTGACAAAAAGGGAAGCTTATGTTAAAGTAATATCAGTAACAGTTACTAATATCAAAAATAAAAAACTGTTATAAACCACAAAATTGGAAATGATAAAATTAAATACACAACAAAAAGAAAGGAAAGAAAGACTATGAAAAAATTTGTATGCAGCGTATGTGGATATGTTTATGAAGGAGCAGAAGCACCGGAAGTCTGTCCGATCTGTAAAGCACCGAAAGAGAAATTTATCGAGCAGGGCGAGGATCTGACCTGGGCAGCAGAGCATGTAGTTGGCGTAGCATCCGATGTTCCGGAAGATATCAAAAAAGACCTGAGAGCCAATTTCGAGGGCGAGTGCTCCGAGGTTGGTATGTACCTGGCAATGTCCAGAGTAGCATTCCGCGAGGGATATCCGGAAGTAGGTCTGTACTATGAAAAAGCAGCTTACGAAGAAGCAGAGCACGCAGCAAAATTCGCAGAGCTTCTCGGCGAAGTCGTAACCGACAGCACCAAGAAAAATCTGCAGATGCGTGTAGAGGCAGAGAACGGAGCAACCGCTGGCAAAACAGATCTTGCAAAACGTGCCAAAGCCCTGAATCTCGATGCAATCCATGACACCGTGCATGAGATGGCAAGAGACGAAGCTAGACACGGAAAAGCATTCGCTGGTCTGCTGGCTAGATATTTTGGTAAATAATCAGGAAACCTTTTTGGGGGGCGGAATAAAATCTGCCCTCCTTTTTCCGTTGTTTACAATTTTTACTTGGGATTGCGAACTTGTTTCGAATTACCTGTTGTTTACAAATGAACATAGAAAGAAAAAGCGAGGTTTTCACCATGGAAAAACAGACAGGCTGTGTCCACATCTACTGTGGGGATGGAAAAGGAAAGACGACTTGTGGTATGGGACTCTGCACGCGTGCGGCAGGGTATGGATACCGTGTTTTGATTTATCAGTTTATGAAAGATAACAGCACGAGCGAGCGGAAGGTGCTCTTGCTGTCGCCGAATGTGACGTTTGTGCCGGGGCAGGACAAGATAAAGTTTTCGTTTCTGATGACACCGGAGGAGAAGGCAGAGCAGAAACGGTATTATGAAGAGCAGTTTCAGAAAGTGACAGAAAAAGCAGTTCAGGAAGAATACGATGTACTGTTTCTGGACGAGCTGGTTTATACGATTGGAAGCAAACTGTTTGATGAGCAGCTCCTTCTGGATTTTCTGGATCACAAGCCGGAGAAGCTGGAAGTGATTCTGACAGGGCAGGGACCATCGGAGGCGCTGATTGAGCGGGCGGACTATGTTTCGGAGCTGAAAAAAATCAAGCATCCGTTTGACAAGGGTCTTGCGGCAAGAGATGGAATCGAGCGGTAACGCTGAAAAAACAAGAAAAAAGATACTGTTTTGCGGGGAAGATGATTCCATGCAGAACAGTATCTTTTTCTTGATTTTGCGGGCAATGAACCAAAATCTGTGATGGAACAAGTTTCTGGTGATTGCCGCGATAACCTGAGAAGTATCTGGAAGCCGCTGTAAGACAGAAAATAACGTTATTATTTCGCACCGCGATCCGCAATCATTTTCGTGGATTTCTTCACGCAGTACAGACATGTCGGTGCGATATAGCAGCAGGCGGCGAGCCACGCAGCCTGATCCGCAAAGCAGATTGCGGTGAAGCCAAACGCACCGACAAATCCCAGGCAGACAATCGTTCGTGCCAGCATCTCCATTACGCCGGAGAAAACGGCTCTTCCCGAGTAGCCAAGTCCCTGCGTTACCATACGGCAGACATTCAAAATACCAAGCATCCAGTAGAAAAATCCGAGGCAGCGCAGATATTTTGCCGAAGCGTTGATTGCTTCAAAAGCAGAGCTGACAATAAAGAGCTTTGTCAGCGGCCGTCCGAACAGAATCATGATGACACCCGCAAACGCACCATAGCCGACACCGACAAGCACACCCTGGCGGAGTCCCTGATGGATTCGCTTTGACTGGCCGGCTCCGAGATTCTGACTGCAGAAGACGGAAGCCGCGGTACTGATCGCATCAAACGGGCACATCATAAACTGTTTGATTTTCATAGCAGCTGTGAACGCCGAAACATAAACACTGCCAAGTCCATTATTCGCTGACTGCATTACCATACTGCCGATTGCCGTGATCGAAAACTGCAGTCCCGTCGGAATGCCCATTGCGAGGAGTTCCTGCGCGGCATCCTTTCGCAGAGTGCGGTTTTCCTTTGTCGGAAGCAGGAGCTTTACCTTACGGGAAATAAAAAACAGACATAAAAGTCCGCTGATCGCCTGGGCGGAAATCGTCGCAATCGCCGCGCCTGCGCACCCCAGATGCAGAATGATAATACAGAACAGGTCGAGGAAAATATTCAGAATTGCCGAAAATGCCAGAAACAGAAACGGTGTGCGGCTGTCCCCGACGGCGCGCAGGATGCTGGAAAGATAATTGTACAGAATCGAAAACGGAATTCCGAGGAAAATCACAAGCTGATATGCGTAAGCATCCGCGAAAATATCGGACGGAACCGACAGCAGGTGCAGAATCGGTGCACAGAGTAAACTGCAGAGTGTGGTCAGAATGGCCGCAATCAGGACAGCAAGTGCAGCACCATTAAAAATATAATCGCGCATTTTATCAAGCTTTCCGGCGCCGAAATACTTGGCAACCGGGACACTGAATCCCGTGCAGCTTCCCATACAGAAGCCGAGCACCAGAAACTGTACACTGCTGCTTGCACCGACGCTGGCGAGTGCCTCCGGGCCAAGTGCCTGGCCGACAATCGCCGCATCAATGATGTTATACGTCTGCTGCAGCAGATTTCCGATGAGAAGCGGAAAGGCAAACGAGAGCATCAGCTTTACCGGATTTCCCTTTACCATAGATGTTGCCATAAAAAACGCCTCCCCTGCTTAATATGCACGTGAATTATAAACGAGCGCCGTCTTATTCAGGTTCTGGATCATGAAATAGTCGGCAACGAGCTGGCCAATTCCGCCGGTCAGGTAGCCGAGCAGCGTCCACAGAAGAATGGCGGAACCGTTTTCCTCAATCATCACACCGTAGCGGTCGTAGGATTCGCGGTACATGCGGTTCGCTTGTTTGTAACGCCAGTAAACGCCGTAAATTCCACAGGTAACCCAGGACAGAAGCAGCACGATAATGTAGTTTGGGCTGTCTTCGCCGTCACCGTAAAAGATGGTGTTCAGGTCTTCCACATAAACATACCAGAAGTAGATCGAGTAGAGTCCGCACGTCAGAAATGTGAGCAGAAGATAGAACCAGAAACTGCGGTTGTCTTTTACATTCATTTGTAAATACCCCCTTTAATTAAGATAGAACCATTGTAGCACGCGCCCGAGAGAAGGGTCAATAGAAAGGAGCGGGTCGTGGTAATAAATGCGCCAGGCATAAACGGCGAGAAGCAGCACGACAAGCACCGTAATGATCCCCTTTTTAAAACGCCGAAGTCCCGCCGTCTGTTCCGGCCCGAAGAAGAGCCATATCCCTGCGGGCAGTACGGCATAGACGAGCGGATGCATCCGAAATGCCGCCCGAAAATGACCGGAGAGCATTAACAGTACCGCGCGGCTCATTCCGCAGCCCGGGCAGGAAATGCCGGTGGAAAACCGGATCGGACAGCCGATGCCTGTGAGGGTGATGAAGGCGACGTAAACGCCGAGGAGCAGGCAGAAGAAAAAGAAATCGCGGCAGCGTTTCTTCAGAAAAGAAAGATACGCGCTGCCGCGGCCGGGATCACGTTTCATGGAGTTTGGTGACGGCGTATTCATATAAAGCCTCCTTGCGCTCGCTGTCGGTCGTGAGAAAATGCGAGTACAGAACGTCGATCATAACGAGAATCGGGAACTGCGGAGAGATTGCGCCGCCGTTTTTCAGATGCTCTTTGACCGCAAGCAGCAGGACTTCATCGCAGAAGGCATCGTAATCGCTGGAGCTGCGGGAAGTAAAGAGAATGGTAGAGGCTCCCTTTTCCTTTGCGGCTCCGAGCGCACGCAGCACCTCCGGTGTCTGTCCGCTGACGGTAATGCCGATTGCAGCGCAGCTCTCATTGAGCAGAACGGCATTCATTTTCATGATGTGAATGTCGGTAATTGCTTCAATATCCACGCCTGCAAGCATAAAACGCAGCTTCATTTCCTGGGCGGAAAGTCCGGAGCTTCCAAGACCGTAGACATACACCCGACGCTTCGAAGTGAGAATATGGCAGATGCGGTCAATCTGCGCGCGGTCGGCGAGCGAGTAGCTTTTATTCAGCAGCTCCTGATACGTATTCAGCACCTGTTTGATGTGATCGTCCGTGCCAGGCAGTGCGGCGTTCAGGCCTTCCTGGTAACGGTAGACAAATTCGCGGTAGCCCGTGTAGCCGCATTTTTTCGCAAAGCGGGAGAGCGAAGCCTCCGAAACATAGAGCAGTTCCGAAACGTGGCGCGCGGACAGATCCGACTCGTCGGTATTATGAATAAAAAAATCTGCTACCGTCCGTTCCAGGGGAGTGAACGAGGGATAGACAGACTCAATGACAGGAATAATCGATTTTTCAAAGTGTTCCATGGAACGTAAGTCCTCCTGGTATCTGTAAATATCTGAAAAAAATTCAGATTAGTTCTTGCTTTATTGTATCACAGGCAGAGTGGTGAATCAACTTTCAATTGTGTGTGAATTGCACGGGAAAGCGGGCGGAAAAATGGAAAGAACTTTAATGACGTGAAAGTAATTTCTAAAATATAAAAATAGTTGAAAATAAAATCAACATAAATTATAATCAGAACAGATCAAAGAAAGAAGGCAAGACAATGATTATCAAAAACGGACGCGTATTTCAGGAAGACGGAACGTTTGCGGAAAAAGATCTTTATATAGAAGGAAAACGTTTCGTTTCCACAAAAGAAGAAGTGATCGATCAGGAAGTGATCGATGCGAAAGGCATGATGGTTCTGCCGGGACTGGTTGACGTACACAGCCACGGCGCTGCCGGACATGATTTTTCAGACGGAGACGTGGAAGGTTTAAAAGAGATCCTGCGCTACGAGAAAGCGCACGGCATCACCTCTTACTGCCCGACATCCATGACACTGCCAAAAGACGATCTGCTGAAAATCTTCGGAACCATCGAAGCAATCAAAGATGAGCCGGAAGCAGAAGTGATCGCCGGCGTCAACATGGAAGGACCGTTCATCGATCCGATCAAAAAAGGCGCACAGGCAGAGGAGAACATCGTGGCTCCGAACGCTGAGTTCTTCCGCGCATGCAATGCGGCGAGCGGCGGAAAAATCCGTCTCGTGACACTGGCCCCGAACATGCCAGGTTCTCTGGAATTTATCAAAGAAGTTTCCGATGAAGTCATGGTTTCCATCGGCCACACCACAGCAGATTATGACACGGCGCTGGCAGCCATGAAAGCAGGTGCACACCATGTCACCCATCTGTACAACGCAATGCCGCCGTTCGCACACCGCAACCCAGGTGTCATCGGCGCAGCATTTGACGATTCGGAGTGCCGCATGGAGCTGATCTGCGACGGCTATCACATTCACGGTGCTGTTGTCCGCGCGACCTTCTCCATGATGGGAAGTGAGCGCATGGTTCTCATCAGCGATTCCATGATGGCAACAGGAATGCCAAACGGAACGTATTCCCTCGGGGGACAGGCTGTCTGGATGAAAGACGGAAAAGCAACCCTGACCGACGGTGAGACCATCGCGGGTTCCGCTACGAACCTGTACGACTGCATGAGAAAAGCAGTTTCGTTTGATATTCCGCTGGCAGATGCCATTTTTGCGGCAACAAGAAATCCGGCACAGAGCATCGGTATCTACGATGAAGTAGGATCCATTGCACCGGGCAAAAAAGCGCATGTACTTCTGGTGGACGACGAACTGAACCTGAAACAGGTTATTATGTAATTTATTATATAGAAGAAATTTGGAGGAAAAACAAATGTTATTAATTGAAGCAAAAGATTACAATGATATGAGCAGAAAAGCAGCAAACATCATCTCCGCGCAGGTGATCATGAAACCACACGCAGTGCTCGGCCTTGCAACCGGATCTACCCCGGTCGGCGCTTACAAACAGCTCGTTGAGTGGTACAACAAAGGCGACCTTGATTTCGCAAATGTCACCAGCGTAAACCTGGACGAGTACAAAGGACTCTCTCCGGAGAATGATCAGAGCTATCGTTACTTCATGAACACCAACCTGTTCAATCATGTCAACATCAACAAAGAGCGTACCTTCGTTCCGAACGGACTGGAGCCGGACAGCGAAAAAGCATGTGCAGCATACAACGAAATCATCCGCAGCGTCGGCGGCATTGACCTGCAGCTTCTTGGACTTGGAAACAACGGCCACATCGGATTCAACGAGCCGGGCGCAGCATTCGAGAAAGAGACACACTGCGTTGACCTGACCGAGAGCACCATTCAGGCAAATAAACGTTTCTTTGAAAAAGTAGAGGATGTTCCGACCCAGGCATACACCATGGGAATCAAGAACATCATGCAGGCGAGAAAAGTTCTGCTGATCGTCAGCGGCGAAGGAAAAGCAGAGATCCTCGACAAAGTTCTGTACGGACCGGTTACTCCGCAGGTTCCGGCTTCCATCCTGCAGCTTCACAACGATCTGACAGTTGTAGCAGATGAAGCAGCAATGTCTGTGATCAAAGCAAACCACAGATAATTGTTACGATGAATGAAAGGTCCGCCGAATGGGGAGAATATGAAAAAATCCCCGTACGGCGGGCTTTTTTGCGGTTTACAAATTGATGTAAATGTGTTAGCATAAAACCAGTGCATAAAAACAAAACACAGTGACGAAGAGAGTACATCTGCATGTGCGAATTTACAGAGAACACCCCCGAAAACTATTCCGGTTTTGCAGGCTGAGAGGGGAGGAGGAGCGGCAGATCGAACATGGCTTCCGAGAGGCGCACCGAACCGTGAGAACAACAATCTGAAACGGTAAGGCTGCGACAGGTTCCGCCTGTTACAGCGGAGAGGTATAGCACATGTACCTGCAGAGGTTTCTGCCGTGAGGCAGGGACGAAAAGAAGTGGTATCACGGGTAAACAAACCTGTCTTCTTCCGACTACAAGAGAGCGGAATAAGGCAGTTTTTTTATTTGAAAGGAGAAATGAAAGCAATGGAAAAAATCAGACCAAAATATTATATCACCACGGCGATTGCCTACACATCCGGCAAGCCGCACATCGGAAACACCTACGAGATCGTACTCGCGGACAGCATCGCCCGCTTCAAACGTCAGCAGGGCTACGATGTATTCTTCCAGACCGGAACCGATGAGCACGGCCAGAAGATCGAGCTGAAAGCAGAAGAGGCAGGTATCACGCCAAAAGAATTCGTAGACAACGTATCCACCGAGATCAAGAGAATCTGGGATCTGATGAATACGTCCTACGACAAATTCATCCGTACCACCGACGCCGATCACGAGGCACAGGTACAGAAAATCTTCAAAAAACTGTACGATCAGGGAGATATCTACAAAGGATATTATGAAGGTCTTTACTGTACACCGTGTGAATCCTTCTTCACCGAGTCCCAGCTTGTAGACGGAAAATGCCCGGACTGCGGACGCCCGGTTACCCCGGCAAAAGAAGAGGCATATTTCTTCAAAATGAGCAAATATGCACCGAGACTGATCGATTATATCAACACCCATCCGGAGTTCATCCAGCCGGTTTCCAGAAAGAACGAGATGATGAACAACTTCCTTCTTCCGGGACTGCAGGATCTCTGTGTATCCAGAACCTCCTTCACCTGGGGAATCCCGGTATCCTTCGATCCGAAGCACGTTACCTACGTATGGCTGGACGCACTGACCAACTACATCACCGGAATCGGTTATGACTGTGACGGAAACAGCTCCGAGCAGTTCAACAAGCTGTGGCCGGCAGACCTGCATCTGATCGGAAAAGACATCATCCGTTTCCATACCATTTACTGGCCGATCTTCCTGATGGCACTCGATCTGCCGCTTCCGAAACAGGTATTTGGTCATCCGTGGCTGCTGCAGGGCGACGGCAAGATGAGTAAATCCAAAGGAAACGTGATCTACGCAGACGATCTGGTAGACCTGTTCGGCGTAGACGCTGTCCGCTACTTCGTTCTGCACGAGATGCCGTTTGAGAACGACGGTGTCATTACCTGGGAGCTGCTGGTTGAGCGTATGAATTCCGACCTTGCCAATACTCTTGGAAACCTGGTAAACCGTACCATCTCCATGAGCAACAAATACTTCGGCGGCGTTGTGACAAAGACCGGCGCAGCAGAAGAGGTGGATGATGATCTGAAAGCAGTCGTTACCGCAACAAAAGCAAAAGTTGCTGCAAAGATGGAAGAGCTGCGTGTGGCAGATGCGATGACCGAAATCTTTGGTCTGTTCAAACGCTGCAACAAATACATTGACGAGACGATGCCGTGGGCACTGGCAAAAGACGAGGCAAAGAAAGACCGTCTGGAAGAAGTTCTGTACAACCTGGTAGAGAGCATCACCATCGGCGCATGCCTGCTCGAGTCTTTCATGCCGGAGACCACCGAGAAGATCCTGGCTCAGTTGAATGCAGAGAAACGCAGCTACGAAGAGCTGGATCAGTTCGGACTGTATGTATCCGGCAATAAAGTAACCGATCAGCCGCAGATCCTGTTCCAGAGACTCGATGTCAAAGAGGTTATGGAAAAAGTAGAAGTGATCCAGGCAAAACAGAAAGCTGCTATGGCTGCCGCAAAAGAAGAAGAGGAAAAAGCCGAAGAAGCTGTTGTAGATGTAGAGCCAAAAGAAGAGATTACGTTCGAAGACTTTGGAAAAATGCAGTTCCAGGTAGGTGAGATCATCTCCTGCGAACCGGTGAAGAAATCGAAAAAACTCCTCTGCTTCCAGGTCAAAGTCGGAAGCCAGACAAGACAGATCGTCTCCGGAATCAAAGCATATTACAAACCGGAAGATACCATCGGAATGAAGGTTATGGTCCTGACCAACCTGAAACCGGCCAAACTGGCAGGCATGATGTCTGAAGGAATGCTCCTCTGCGCAGAAGACGCCGAAGGCAACGTATGCCTCATGACCCCGGAAAAAGCAATGCCGGCAGGGGCGGAGATCTGCTGATGGATTAAAAGAAAAATAGAGTAAATAGAGAAATCCCTTTCCATGCGTGATGTGTGGGGAGGGATTTTTTGCGTTTTAAAAAGTTAAGGAAAACGTCATATAAAAATTCTGAATCTTATGATAATATAATGATAAAGAGAGAATATTTGAACGGGTTTATCGAATATGACAACAGGAAGGAGGAGCGTTGTATGAGAAAAATGCGGACGTTATTTCTGGTTTTACTTTGTTGCGGACTGTCATTGTATGCGGGGGTATCTTATGTGAAGGCAGAGGAAAAGGTTCCTTCTGATTACGATGCTTATTTGCAGGAAACAGGGATGCCAGAGAATGAGATACAAAAGCTGGATGAGCATGTGAAGCAGTTTATCGTCGATGATTTAAAAAATGGGGATGGAAAATTTGAGTATATGAAAATCGATGTAGGAAAACAGGCGATGAATGGAAGAGAGGAAGATTTCGAAGGGATTGAGTTCTATGCATCAGCCTTTCAAATTGGTTCGACGATTTATATTTATCCGACCTATGAATTTGCAGAGAACAAAAAACCCTGTGGAAACGACAGCTTCTCGTTTTTACTAGGAGAGGCGATCAGACCGTATGAATTTGGCGGAACCTTATGGTACAAAGACAACACAATGAGCGACTGGGCAGTCAGTGGAAATCTTATTGCAAACAACCAACAGCTAAACGGCGCCAGCTACTCCGGAAGCCAGCTGGGAACACCGAGATCTGCGATGAAATTCATGGGAACCACATACTGCCATGCGTCGGTGGGGACGGGGGATGATAACAGAATTTTGATGGGGTATTCGTATCAGCCGAAGGAAGTAAGAGTTGAGTTATTCGGATGGAGGCTTTCGAGAAAACAAATAATTTTTGTGCTGGCGGGAGGAGTTGTTGTAGGAAGCGTATGGTGGAGAAAAAATAAGGGTAAGACGCAAAAATAGCCACCCCTGTCTGCAAACTAGGCGACCATTTTTGACATAATTAGTAAACAGGCTGACCGTCTGTCGGCAGCGCTCTTTTTCGACATCATAGCATCACGCTTTTGTAAAAATGTCAAAAGTTCTTTCAAACGTATTTTCTGAATCCAAATTTTTCTATTTATTGTTTTTGTACGCCTTTAGGAGTATAATTTGAAGCAGAGGTGGTAAAATGAAAAAAACAGTTTATCATGGTTCGGATCATATTATTGAACGGCCGAAATATGGTTATGGAAAAATTTATAATGATTATGGTGTTGGATTTTACTGTACAGAAAACCAAAATATGGCCAAAGAATGGGGTGTCAGTGCAGATAAAAATGGTTACGCAAATAGATATGAGATTGAATGTGATGGATTGAAAGTTCTCAATTTGAATATGCGCGACTATACAATGCTCCATTGGCTTACGATTTTGTTGGAAAATCGAGAATTTGATGCATCCACACCGTTGGCGGCAGAAGCAAAAGAATATTTGCTACAAAATTTTCATCTTGATTATGAAAAGGCAGATATTATCATTGGATATCGTGCTGACGACAGCTATTTTTCTTTTGCAGCGGATTTTATTAATGGTGCAATTTCTTACCGTCAGTTGAGTAATGCAATGCGTCTGGGAAAACTGGGACAGCAATTTGTTTTAAAAAGCAGAAGAGCATTTGAACGTTTGGAATTTACAGGGTATGAGATTGCAAGTGTGCAGGAATGGTATAAGAGGAAAGCATCCCGTGATCATATGGCGCGTCGGCAATATTTTGATCTGGAACGAAACCGCCGTCAGCGGGGTGATTTATATATCACCACAATTTTAGATGAGGAGATGAAACCAGATGATCCACGCTTACGATAAATTATATCTTTCTGTTGCACAAAAAAATCTTGCCTGCATGCTGGATTATATGGTCAATGATTTAAAACGGCCGTTGGAAACTGTATGGCAGTGGTTTTGTATGAGTAATACAGCGTCACGGTTTGAACGAGGTGACTGTTCTGTGGTAGCGGGAATGTCGGGAGTTGAAATTGCATATGAAGTATTACAGGAAGCAGGGGAACCAAAGCCGGAACAAGCCCCCTCTTATTCTTACGATCGCAGCCCTGAATATTGGACAGGCTGGGCGTTGGCCTATTATCAGTGGAGTACCAGTTTGTCTTTTGCGGAAATAAACCAGGCTATTCCTGTAACTGAAGTGCGAATGCTCTACACGCCATATCATGAAATGGATGTTCGTCAGTTTGTAGATAAAATGAATGAATTATATCGTGAAGCAAAACCGGAGACAAACTTGAAAGAATTGCGTACTTTTGCAAATCTAAGTCAGAGTGAACTGGCACAGCAGGCAGGTGTTTCGGTTCGGACCATTCAGCAGTATGAACAGCGAAGAAAGGATATTAACAAGGCGCAGACAGAGACCTTGTTGAAGATTGCGCGGGCATTAGTATGTACGGTAGAAGATCTGGTGGAGAAAGTTCCAACTTGATAAAATGAATAAAAAGTTTTTTGTTCAAAGTTTCAGAAAACGTCATAAACTTTTCCCCTACGCAAGGTTATATCTTCAGCCCCGGGAGGCCGCTGGGAGAGAGCTTAAGCAAAACTCGATTATCAGAACAAGCGAACTAATTGAAAATAGACGCTCCCCTTGTGTTATAGATACTAGGGGAGCGTTTTTAAATAGCGGTAGAGAATTTCTATAAGGGATGTTGTTGCTTTTTCTTTGATTTAAATCGAATGCATAAGAAAAATGTAAGAAAATTTTCACCAAACGTCATAGATTTTCAGAAGAATATATGGTAGTATAGGGCTAACAAAAAAAGTATGTGAAAAAAAATAACAAAACGGAAAGGAGATGCAGGTGTATGAATAAAAAATTAGCAGGTATTTTTGCAATGTGTGCTCTGTTGCTGACTGGATGTCAGGGAGCGAAAGAGAGCAGCAAGGAAATTACGCCGCCGGATACCGGATGGGGGAAAACGGTGGATGAAGTGCTTGCCGACTGGAATCTGGATCGGGACCAGGTGGAAATTTTCTCCGAAACTAACAGTGCAGCCGCGATCGCAGTAGATACAGAAGCCACTGTTTTCGGCGAGCAAACTTCCAGAGTCATGTTTCAGTTTATCAACCTCGATCAGACCGGAGCGACGGGAAAACCAGTATTGTGCGAAGTAGACATCACCTACCCGGATGATGCCGATATGGATACCGTGAAAAAAGAGATGGAAAAATCCTACGGAAGTTCCAAAGACTCCATTACCCGCTATGAGCTGTACCAGTCGCTGGGCGACGATCAGCTCCCGGAATATACTTACAAAAAAGCAGATCAGCTTGCCGTCTGGTCCGGCGAGAGCCTGAAAGATGCGATTCCTTCCGATAAGAGCACCGAATACGAAACCGCCTGGGAAGCATACCAGCCTGGCCTTACCACCGACAACTGGGAGAACTACACCGAACAGGCAAGCATGGCAACCGCCGTATGCGCATACGGCGCAGAAGCATTTCCAATGTTTGAAAAAAACGGTGTCAGCCTCGAAGCTTATCCGGGACTGGTATATGAGCAGGTAAAAAAGTAATATGAAATGTAACTATTCAGAGCCATGCGAAATGGAAGAAAATCGTGAATCATGCTTGCATGAATGAACGGTTTTCTGGAATTTCATATGGCGAGAAGCAACATCGAGATGCAGCGCAAGCGGAATCGAGATGGGGTTCTGAATAGTTACTATGAAATAAGAAAGTCATAAACTCCCGGCAGTGCCGGGAGTTTTTCCGTGCATAGGGAGAAGGAAAAGAGTGTGTCCCGGAAAAATTCATGATATACTGAAAAGAGAAAATTCAACTTTTGGAAGGTTCCCGGAATGTCTGTTTTGGAAGAGAGGTGATTCGCCCGTGTATTTTAAACCTGAAAGAGGAGAATCAGGAAAAACTGAAAAGCGGAGAGGCAACACAAAGAAGGGTTGCGATTCCATAGAAAAATAGAGAAAAGCGTGCCTGGAGAACAGACACGCTTTTTAACGTCATGCAGAATGAAAAAGTCTGATGAATATTTGGAAGTACGATTTTAATTTGCACAATTCCGCTCACACAGGAACGCCAGCCCTTTCAGCAGAAGGTTCGGGTCATAGATATGAGGATGTAAAACGAGCGGTTCGACGAAGCGTGCCGCGCCGCCGGTGAGGATGAGGGTGGCGGGGGAGCCGAGTTCGGCTTCGATGCGCTGGACCATTCCGTCGAGCATCGCGGCCATGCCGACGATGGTGCCGGAGAGAATGCATTCTTCGGTGTTTCTGCCAATGATGCGTTTCGGGATCTGGAGGTCGAGCCGCGGGAGCTGGGCGGTCCGCTCGGAGAGGGCGCCAAGTCCCATATCGAGTCCCGGTGCGATGGCGCCGCCGCAGAAGACGCTGTTTTCCCGGATGACATTGAAGGTCGTCGCTGTTCCAAGATCCACGGTGATGACCGGCAGCGGATAATGTGCGGCGGCCCAGGCTGCATCAACGAGGCGGTCGCGGCCTACTTTTTCCGGTTCCGGGATGGAAAATGTCATGCCGAGATCACTTTCGGATGTGACGAGCAGCGGTTCTGTGCCGAACAGATTACGGACACATTCCTGCAGAAGCGTCAGAACCGACGGAACAACGCTGGAAATGATGACGCCCCGAAAGTCGGACGGGGAAAGATTCTTGTCTTCAAAAAGCTGCTCGATCGCAGATTCATACTGGCTGGCAGACCAGGTGTGGTTGATGTCAATCCGGGCTGTGAATTCGAGGGAATACGCTTGCTGCGGTGCGGTCCGGACGCCGCCGAGCGTAACGGTTGTGTTCCCGATATCAATGGCTAAAATCATAAAAATACCTCGCGATTATTTTAAAAGTAGAGCTCTTTTGTCCTTTTATTATAAAGCCTTTTTGCATCAATGGCAAACAGGATTGGTTGTAATCTGTTTTTCTGTCTGCTATACTTAAAACTATCATAGGAAAAAAGTTGCTTCGAGGCAGCAGAACGGAGTTACAATGGAAAATCTTGACGGAAAATGTGTTGTACTTGGTGTGACAGGCGGAATTGCCGCCTATAAAATGGCAAATGTGGCGAGCGGTCTTCGGAAAGCCGGAGCAGACGTGCATGTCATCATGACCGAAAACGCGACGCAGTTCATCACCCCGCTGACGTTCGAGACGCTGACCAACAACCGCTGCGTGGTCGATACGTTTGCGCGTGATTTTAAATATGAGGTGACGCATATTTCGCTGGCAAAAGCGGCGGATCTGATTATGATTGCCCCGGCTACCGCCAATGTGATTGCAAAAATGGCACACGGCATTGCAGATGATATGCTGACAACGGTGGTGCTCGCAGCGAAGTGCAAAAAGCTGGTCTCTCCGGCGATGAATACGGCGATGCTGGAAAATCCGATTACGCAGGATAATCTGGCGACGCTGAAAAAATACGGTTTCGGCATCATCGAGCCGACCGTGGGAATGCTGGCGTGCAAGGACGTCGGAAAAGGAAAACTGCCGGACCCGGAGGTGCTGCTCGATTATATCGCGATGGAGCTTGCCCGCGAAAAGACGCTCGCTGGTGTGCGTGTCACCGTGACTGCAGGCCCGACGCAGGAATCCCTCGATCCGGTGCGGTATCTGACGAACCATAGCAGCGGCCGCATGGGATACGCGATTGCGCGGGAGGCGATGCTCCGCGGCGCGCAGGTAACGCTGATTTCCGGCCCGGTTTCATTAGCCCCGGTTCCAGGCGTTGCGATGCGACCGGTGACGACGGCGAAGGACATGCTGGAGGCGGTGCGGGAGACATTGCCGGAGACGGATATTCTGATTAAGGCGGCCGCGGTTGCTGATTACCGGCCTGTGACGGTGGCGGATCAGAAAATCAAAAAGAAGGACGGTGACATGAGCATTCCGCTGGAGCGCACCGACGATATTCTGGGATGGGTGGAAAAGAACCGTCATCCGGGGTTGTTTGTATGCGGCTTCTCGATGGAAACCGAGAACATGGTGGAAAACTCGCGTGCAAAGCTGGAGAAGAAGCATCTGGACATGATCGCGGCAAACAATTTGAAGACAGAGGGTGCCGGCTTCGGTGTGGCGACGAATGTGGTGACGCTGATCACGAAGGACGGCATCAAGGAGCTTCCGCTCATGGGAAAAGACGAAGTGGCGGGCTGCCTGTTGGATGAGATTGCGGCGCGGCGGTGATCATGTTGAAGTGTGACTTTTTTTCGTTTCCTGGTTGACGCGGGAAAAATGAATGCGTTATAATAAGCACAGGCGCAGCGGCGCACTTTACTTTTACGAAAACAACGAACGATAGGATGGATAAACGTGGAAACGGAAACAGGGGAAGGCTATGCAGAGCTTTCTTCCGTTTCTGTTTCGTTTTTTTAAGGAGAAATTCGGATATGATATTTGAAACACATGCACATTATGACGATGAGAAATTTGATGAAGACCGCGCAGAGCTGCTTTCCTCGATGCAGGAAAACGGGATCGGGCGTATCATCAATGTCTCGGCAAATCTGGAATCACTGGAAAATACAAGAAAACTGATGGAAGCGTATCCGTTCATCTACGGCGCGTTCGGCCTTCACCCGGATGAGGTGGGCGATCTGAACGAGGACGTGATGGCGCGGATGCGGGAACTCTGCCGCATGGAAAAGGCGGTCGCGGTCGGTGAGATTGGCCTTGACTATTACTGGGACAAGGAGAATCATGAGAAGCAGGAATACTGGTTCCGCCGTCAGATTGCGCTTGCTCGGGAAGAAAAACTTCCGATGATTATTCACAGCAGGGAGGCGGCGGCCGATACGCTCCGCGTCATGAAAGAAGAAAAATCGGAGGAGATCGGCGGCGTCATTCATTGTTTTTCCTACTCTGTGGAGATGGCAGAGGAATACCTGAAAATGGGATTTTATCTTGGCATTGGCGGCGTGGTGACGTTCAAAAATGCAAAGAAGATCAAAGAAGTGGTTCAGATGGCTCCGATGGAGCGCATTCTGCTGGAAACAGACAGTCCGTATCTGGCACCGGTTCCGTACCGGGGAAAACGAAATTCATCTCTGTATCTGCCGTACGTTGTGCAGGAGATCGCAGAACTCAAGGGAATTTCGGAAGAAGAAGTCATTGAGACGACAGAAAAAAATGCGGTCAGACTGTTTCGAGCAGAGGAATAGGAAGCGATACCAGAGGTGTTTCTTCTGTTTTATTTGTTCGGATCAATTCCGTCTGGCCGGACAAATTGAATAGGAGAAAGCGAAAATGGTTGATAAAACAATGATGGGCGACAAATGCGCCGAGCTGGTGCGCGCCGCGATGATCGGTGCGCTCGCAGTGACACTGGGAAACCCGACAGCCGTTTATGCAGCAGAAGAGGAAACGGCCGATCCGGGACAGATTGGAATTGAAATTGCAGGGGAAGCAGCCGTTGGGGCTGCTTCTTTTTGCGTGGAGGAAGATGCGGCGGAGAAGGCACCTGCGGAAGCGGAAGAGGTGACAGAACCGGAAGGTACGCAGAATGATGAGATGGAAGAGGAAAGTGGATCCGAGGGAAAAGAAGATGAGACGGTCCCGGAGGAACCGGAACCGCAGGAGCCTGACGGCGGAGAGAATGCAGGAATGACGGAACCGGGAAAAACGGGCGAGACAGAACCAGAGGGGCCGGAAAATGCAGAACCGGGAGAGGCAGGCGAGACAGAGCCAGAGGAGCCGGAAAATCCAGAACCGGGAGATCAGGGAGACATGCCGGAAACACCGGGAAACAGTGAAATGGATGGATCGTGGCCGGGCGAAGGGGAAGATATTTCCAACGATCCATGGCCGGGGCAGGAAGAAATCGGCGGCGGAGATGGGGAGCAGATGGAACCGCCGGAGGAAGAAAACGGATCTGCAGGAAGTGATGATGCAACTGGTGGGGACAAGACGGCAGAAGTCTCTTCGGATTCTGACTTATCACAGTCTGCGGAACCGCCAGCCGCCGAGGCTGAACCCGTCTTTTCGGCAGAGCAGGAAGCTGAGCGCACGCGGGAAAGCTACAGTGAGTGGCAGGCGGCAGAAGCTGAAAAAGTCACGATTTCCCGTATGCCGTGGCTGTTTCATACGGTTGAAAAAACATATGCTATCGCCGATGTGAATTCCTGGCTTCACGTCCGCGAAGGAAAAGGCACAAATCAGAAAATCGTCGGAATCCTGCCGAAGGGAAGCCTCTGTTATATTTTAGCGGATGCGGATTCTGACTGGGTTTATGTGGAATCCGGCGATGTCCGTGGATTTGTCTGCGCGCGGTATCTCCTGCGCGGAGAAGAGGCTGAAAAAGAGGTAAACCGTTGGCAGGAGGAAAGTTTTCCCATGGCGGAAATGTGGGTGAAGCCATGGAATAATAAGGCGTACACCTATACATATGCAACGACGAGAACACTTCTTTCTTCTGACGAAGCGCGCGGCGAGGTCCTGCAGTACGCGAAAAAATTCCTGGGAAATCCGTACGTCTGGGGCGGGACGAGTCTTACAAACGGCTGCGACTGTTCCGGCTTTGCCCAGCAGATTTTTGCTAATTTCGGGTATACCCTTCCGAGAACCTCACGCCAGCAGGCGAAAGCTGGAACACGCATTCCGGTGCAGGAGGCAAAGCCTGGTGATCTGCTGTTTTACCAGCGGGAGAGCGGGTTTATTTACCATGTCATGATTTATCTCGGTGATGGAAAAGTAATCCACGCTGGAAGCGAGGCGACGGGGATTCTGATTTCAGATTTTAACTATGAGAAATCGACAGAATTTGCTGTGCGGGTGATTTCGGAGGAAATACGTGAGAGCAAAATAGAAACGGGAGATGTGGATAATGGGAGAAAAGAAGGAAACTCTGTGGATAACCAGACAACAGAAAACGGGAATGGTGGAAAACAGAAGGCGGGAGCAGAAAATGTGCAGAATACAAGTGCAGAAAACAGTACCGCAGGTGATCGGTTGGAAAGCGCTTCGGGAAAATATCTCGGCAATTTTAAACTGACCGCTTACTGCAACTGCGCCGTCTGCTGTGGCCGCTGGGCGGGCGGCCCGACCGCATCCGGAAAAATGCCGGTGCAGGGCCGGACCATTGCAACCGGCGTTCTGCCGTTTGGAACGAAGCTGAATATCGGCGGAAAAATTTATACGGTCGAGGACCGCGGCACGCCGTACGGCCACATTGATATCTATATGGAACGCCATGCAGACGCAGAGGAGTTCGGCGTGCGCTACGCGGATGTATATCAGTCAGAAGAAATCTGATAAAATTTGCCGATCACGGCGGCATGTGCATCCGTGCCGTGGCCGATATACGGAGTCCTTGCAATCGGGAGATCCGGTCCGGCCGCCTGGCGGACAAGCTGCGGCATATCCGGCGTCAGCTGGTCGCGTTCCATCTGGGAAAATGTTCCGAGGAGAATACCATTGATCTGTTCAAAGGCATGCATCATTTTCAGCTGGGACAGAAACGTAACCATCTGCGGAACGCCGCCGCCCATGGCTTCGAGGAGCAGGATTTTTCCGCGGAAATCCGGCTGAAAATCCGTTCCGGCGAGCTTCAGAAAACAGCGGATATTTCCGCCGATCATCACCCCTTCCATGTGATCGCCCTGCAGAAATGTGCAAGGGAGGTCGAAGAGGCTGGGAGACTGCCCGGAAAAAGCGTTTTGGAACAGAGTGATCTGTTCGGCGCTGTGGTCGTACAGCAGATTTCGAACCTGATACAGCATCGACTCATTTCCAGTCGCAGTCGTGACAGCATTGACAATCGTCGTGAGATCACTGTATCCCCAGAAGCGCTTGCCGGAGGCGGCGATGACAGAAAAATCCAGATACGGCAGAACTTCATTCGCCATATCGCCGCCGGAAACATCAAAAATATCCGTGATTTCTGGGTCACAGCAAAGGTTCATCAACGCATCCGCCCGCTCCGCGCCCGTGCCGGAAAAGCCGGAACCGTTGTCGAAGAGGCAGGGGCTTAAAACAGGATCGAAGCCCAGCTCCCGCAGAATCTGACAGAGACGCGCCAGATCGACGGAAAAGGAAGGATGCATGGGGTTGGAGCAGGCGGTAATACCAATTTTATGAGACATAAAGATTCCTTTCTCGGAGTAAAACAAGGCAAAATCTGCATTTTCGTGGCACCCCGGTACAGCTTTTTCTTTGAATTTGCAAAGCAGATTTAGAGATCGCCGGTGTTTGCAGAATGCCGTTTTGGACAAAAATTATAAAGCTTTGAGGTCATCAATCAGTGTCTGCACTTCCTCTTCCGTCGTTGCCCAGCTGGTGCAGAACCGCGCAATATTTCCGCCGTCCGCGGATTTCCCCATTGGCTCGAAAATATAGCGTTTTTCCAGAGTTTCCTTCTGCGCATCGGTGAGAATCACAAACTGCTGATTCGTAAAACTCTCCACCCAGAATGGAATCCCCTGCGCCGCAAATGCTTTGCGGAGTTTCATGGCAAGTTCATCGGCGCGGCGTGTCGCAGTAAAATAAAGATCATGCCCCAGCAGGCAGTGGAACTGCAGTCCGAGCAGCCATCCCTTTGCGAGGACAGCGCCGTTCTGTTTCATGTAGGCTTTGAACCGCTTTTTCAGCGAGTCAGCTGTAAGCACAACGGCCTCACCAAACAGCGCACCGCATTTCGTTCCGCCGAAATAGAAAACATCTGTGAGAGCAGCGAGATCCTCGAGAGAAACATCATTCTTCTCTGATCCAAGCCCGTATCCAAGCCGTGCCCCGTCCACAAACAGATACATATCATACTTCCGGCAGACCTCGTGAATCTTCGTCAGCTCCTGCAGCGAATACAGCGTTCCCTGCTCAGTCGGAAATGAAAGATATACCATCTTCGGCTCCGTCAGATACTCCGGCTCACCGCCTTCATAATAAGCCGCCGCACACGCCGCAATCTGTTCCGCCGAAATTTTACCATCCGTATTCGGCAGCTCCAGAATCTTATGCCCGGTATTTTCAATCGAAGCCGCCTCATGGCAGTTAATATGTCCGGTATCCGCCGCAATCACACTCTGCACCGGCGAAAGCGCTGCCGCCGTCACAATAAAATTCGCCTGCGTCGCCCCCGGAAAAAAATGAACCGCCGCGTCCGCGCTATGAATTTTCTCTCGAATCAGCTCCGCAGCCTTCTCACACCATTCATCCTCCCCATATCCACCATAACTGTTCCCATTAATAGCCCCCAGCGCCTCCAGAATCTCCGGGTGCGCACCGTGATTGTAGTCATTATTAAATCGTATCATCAGTTTACGTTCTCCTTAATTTGAATTTGAAAAATGCTGTTTCCATTATACGACATCCGAAGGAAAACAGCAATTGGAGAACAAAAAGAGAAAATGCAAAAAAATGCAGAAGGAGGATTATCTGCATCGTACAATATTGGAGCAAGATATTTTATCCGTGAAATTTTAAAACCCTTACCGGCAACGGAAAGGTCTTTGCTGGAGGCAAAAGTTCCTGCAGTAAAGCGTAGAACCTCATGTGTTTATGCGGATTTGAGAGACTTAATTTCAGAAATGGAACTGCGAAAAGCAGCATAAACACAGGCAGATATACCGTGGACTACCTGTTATGTGGAGACCTGCCGTATCCGGCATGGAAGAAGCGCGTATCCGCGCAAGATCTAAGAAACAGGCGTATCCGCCGATATTTTGTCTGCCGCCTAAAGCGGTCTGAAGCACGTGACTTTAGTCATGTGAGGTTCAGTTCGTATAAAAACAGTATCGGAAAATAAGAAAAGAACCGACAGAGAAATCTGAGAACTAAACTAAAGATTTCCCCGCCGGTTCTTTTTCTATGCATCTATTTTCATCCATTATATATTTCGCATTGACTTTTTATATACCGATTGGTATAATGATAACAGAAACACACATAAGAAACCTGCAAAATCCAACAAAATTCGTCAAAATTGCCAAAAACTCACACGTAACAAACAACCACCCAAACACACCGCGGCCAGGCGAACTCCAGAGAGCGTCCCTTCCGCAACAAAGAGGATTCAAAATGGACAATCGTCAGCTAATCATGAACTCAGCTCTGACCCTCTTCTACGAAAGCGGGTACGACGCCGTCGGTGTTCAGCAGATCGTAGACTCCGCCGGAGTATCCAAACCAACCCTGTACTATTACTTCGGCAGCAAACAAGGCCTCCTCGAAGCCCTGCTAAACGAGCACTTTCAGCCCATGGAACAAAAACTCATCGAAGCCTCCGAAACCGGGAAAAACATCCCCGAAAAACTGTACCGCATCGCGCGTGCCTTCTTCAACGGAGCCTCCGAAGACCCGAAATTCCATATGCTGATGATGGCACTGTTCTATTCCGGAAGAAAAAGCGAAGGCTTCCGCACCGTATACCCCATGATTGACCGGTTCTATCACCTGTGCGTCGACGTCTTCGACAACGCCAGCGCCGAACTCGGCAACATGAACGGCCGTCAGGAACAATTCGCCGTAGGCTTCTCCGGAATCCTGATGCACTACCTGATGATGACAGCAGGAGATCAATCCGATCTTTCCAACCTCGTCGTCCGGGACGAAGAAGTCTACCGTCTGGTACACCAGTTCATGTATGGAATTTACTCATAACCCAAAAACAAGGAGGACAAACAAAATGGCACCATGGTATGAAGAGGCAGAATTTTATCACATCTATCCGATCGGACTGACCGGTGCGCCGAGGAAAAATGAATCGGAAGAAACCGTACACCGCTTTTCCACACTGGAACAGTGGCTTCCGCACATCGCAGATCTCGGTTGTACCGCAATCTATATCGGCCCCTTGTTTGAATCAACCACACATGGATACGACACAAAAGATTACAAACAGGTAGACCGCCGCTTAGGCGACAACGCGGACTTTGCCGCATACGTAAAAAAAGCCCACGAACTCGGCATCAAAGTCGTCGTAGACGGTGTCTTCAACCACACCGGCCGCGAATTCTTTGCCTTCCGCGACATTCAGGAAAAAAGAGAACAGTCCCCGTACTGCGGATGGTACAAAGGAATCTGGTTCGGCGGAAACACCTGCTATAACGACGGATTCTCCTACGAAGCATGGAGAAACTGCTTCGAACTCGTCAACCTGAATCTCCAGAACCAGCAGGTCCGCGACTATCTCCTTGATGTCATCGACTTCTGGATCGACGAATTCGATATCGACGGCATCCGTCTCGACTGCGCCGACTGCCTGGATTTCGGCTTCATGGAGCAGATGCGCGCACGCACATCCGCCAAAAAACAGGACTTCTGGCTGATGGGCGAAGTCATCCACGGCGACTATGCGCGCTACATCGGAGACGGCCAGCATCTGCTGCACAGTGTCACAAACTACGAGCTTCACAAAGGACTTTATTCGGGACATAACGATCATAACTACTTCGAAATTGCACATACGATCCGCCGCGAATTTGACGAAAACGGCGGCATTTACAAAGGAAAGAAACTGTACAGCTTCGTTGACAACCACGACGTAGACCGTCTGGCCAGCAAGCTGAACGTAAAAGAAAACATGATTCCAATTTATGCGCTGCTGTACTTCCTGCCGGGCATCCCGTCCATCTATTACGGATCGGAATTCGGCATCGAGGGAAGAAAAGAAGGCGGAAACGACGATCCGCTGCGTCCGGCGCTGAATCTGGAAGAACTGGAGAAAAATCCGCCGGCAGAAAAACTTCCGGCATGGATCAAAACATTATCAGACGTCAGAAAAAAACATCCTGCAGCACGAACGGGAAGATACCGCGAACTCATGCTGACCAACCGCCAGTATGCCTTTGCACGCCTGGATGAGACAGACGCTCTGATCACAGCAGTAAATAATGATGAAAACCAGAGTGCGGGAGTCTGGTTTCCTGCACCTTGCGACGGAACATGGAAAAACGCGGTAACCGGAGAAGCCATTTCTCCGGAAAATGGAAAACTTTTTGTTGAAGTACCTCCGTGCGGCTGTGTTCTGATTGAAAAAGAAGCATAAAGGGGATTTTTTCTATGAAGGAAACTGCGAAAACAACGGCAAAAACAACAGCGAAAACCAGAAAAGCGCCAAAAAAACCGGCGGGCTATCAGCCAAGATTTTCTGAACTGGATCAGTACTTATTTGGCCAGGCAACCCATTACGATATTTTCCGGAAAATGGGTGCGCACCTGGACAAAAAAGACGGCAAAGTAGGAGCCTGGTTCACCGTATGGGCTCCGCATGCGGCGGAAGTATCTGTCATCGGCGAATTCAACGGCTGGGATGCCCATGCCAATGTGATGCGGAAAGTCGGCGAGGACGGCGTTTATGAAGTGTTCGTTCCGGGCGTGACCGAGGGAATGATGTATAAATATTACATCCGCACACCGGACGGAAGAGAACTGTACAAAGCAGATCCATACGCATTTGCATCCGAAAAACGGCCGGGTACCGCGTCAAAAGTAGCGGAAATCGAAGGCTACCGCTGGGGTGACAGCGAATGGCTGACGAACCGCAAAAAATTTGACGTTCAGAAATCCGCGCTCTCCATCTACGAAGTGCACCCGGGCTCCTGGATGAAACATCCGTGGTCCGAATCCAACCCGGACGGATTTTACAATTACGTTCAGTTCGCACATTCGCTTGCCGATTACGTAAAAAAAATGGGCTATACCCACGTAGAGCTGATGGGAATTGCAGAGCATCCGTTTGACGGTTCCTGGGGCTATCAGGTAACGGGCTATTACGCACCGACCTCCCGCTACGGAACACCGAAAGAGTTTAAATATCTTGTTGATTATCTGCATAAAAATAAAATCGGTGTTATTCTGGACTGGGTACCGGCACACTTCCCGAAAGATGCGCACGGCCTTGCTGATTTTGATGGTCAGCCGCTGTATGAGTACGCCGACCCGAGAAAGGGCGAGCACCCGGAGTGGGGAACGAAGATCTTTGATTACGGCAAAAATGAAGTGAAAAACTTTATGCTGGCAAATGCGCTTTACTGGGTAGAAGAGTACCACGTAGACGGTCTCCGTGTCGATGCTGTTGCTTCGATGCTGTATCTCGACTACGGAAAAGAGCCGGGCCAGTGGGTGCCGAACAAGAACGGCGGAAATGAAAATCTTGAAGCCGTCGAGTTCTTCAAACACCTGAATACCCTGGTGCGCGGACGAAACAAAGGTGTCATCATGATTGCCGAGGAGTCCACAACGTGGCCGAAGGTAACGGGAAGCGTAGAGGACGGCGGCCTGCATTTCTCCTACAAATGGAACATGGGATGGATGCATGACTTCCTCGATTACATGAAGCTCGATCCATACTTCCGCAAATACAACCATAACAAGATGACCTTCGGCATGACCTATGCATTTTCCGAGAACTACATTCTGGTGCTCTCGCACGATGAGGTTGTCCACTTGAAATGCTCGATGATCAACAAAATGCCGGGCGATCTGGAGGAAAAATTCCAGAACCTGATGGTAGGCTATGCTTTCATGTTCGGGCACCCGGGCAAAAAACTTCTGTTCATGGGACAGGATTTCGGACAGCTCCGCGAGTGGAGCGAGGAACGCGAGATCGACTGGTTCCTGCTGGCAGATGAGGGGCATCAGCATCTGCAGACCTTCTTCAGTGACCTGCTGAAAATGTACCGCAAGTACCCGGCACTCTACGCGAACGACTGCGGCTACGAAGGCTTCCAGTGGATCAATGCCAACGACGGCGACCGCAGCATTTACAGCTTCGTCCGCTGGTCACCGACAGGAAAAAACAACCTGTTGTTCGTCTGCAATTTCACACCGGTCGAGCGTCCGGATTATATGTGTGGCGTACCGCGCAAAAAACAGTACCGCCTGATACTCGACAGCTCCGATATGAAATACGGCGGCCCGACCGAAAAACGCCAGGTAGCCTACCGTGCCAAAGAGGGAGAATGCGATGGCCAGCCATATCGGATTGCATATGCACTTCCGGCGTATGGTGTGGCGGTGTTCAGCTTCTAAAATAAGATAGCTACTAATTTTCATTAATATCATGACCGGCAGAGAACGAAAGAGATTTCTTAAATCTGTCGGTCATTGTGTTTTGTGTTCGAAGGAAAAGAGGTGTTGATTTGATGAAAGAAGAAAGAAAAGAGCCGATACAGATTCCGCACATCCAGACAATCAACGATCACATTTCCTATCTTACACCGACAGAACATCCACTTTCGGCAAATGTTGTGATCATCGAGGGTGATGCATTTTTCTGGGTATATGACGTAGGAAATCATCCTGCGGTTTCAGAAATTCTGCAGAAAAAGTCAGAACAGACAGGAAAAGAAATTCGGGTGATTTTATCCCATTTTCATCCCGACCATATCGGGAATCTGTCGGAGATTTCGTGCGAAGCGGTTTACCAGGGGAAAAATACGTTTCGTTATACAAAAACAGGAACTGTGATAGAAGAAGATACGTGGTTTCAGGACGGTGACGTGCGGTTACATTTATTTCCGATTCCATCGAGTCATGCCAAAGGATCGCTTGCATTGGAAGTGGATGAGACGTGGTGCTTTCTCGGGGATGCGGCATATGCGACGCAGAAAAACGGACAGACCATTTATAATGCCGAGCGCCTGCTGGCAGAAATCCGAGTTCTGAAAAACGTGCGTGCGCCGTATTTTCTCCTGAGCCACAGTGAACCGTTTCAGCAGAACAAAGAGGATGTGCTGGAATGGATGGAAGCGATTTATGAGAAACGGAAACGAGATGAATCATATATAAAAACACCCCAGCGCGTATGACAGGGAGTCCTTCGAGGCTGAATCAGGTATGCCACTTCGGCAATTCACTTTCTTTCACTGGAACTGATTCAAGATCCATATTTGACCAATATGAGCCGATATCTGAACTTGTGAAGTATTCAAAATTGCCCGTGGAAGATTTCAGCTTTCCGTTCTTGACTCCATTGCAGACATAAACCAGTTCGTAGTTTGTCCCATCCGAAAGGTTAAATCGAAAACTGGTCACATCTGCGCCTGTGATTTCCTCGACTTGTTTGTCTGTCAATGATAAGTTTTCAAACATATGATACAAGTCTGTTATATCAGTTTTTGCAACGACTATTTTCTTTTCTGCTGATACCGGTGCTCCCGCATAGTGGTACATTTCGACATTTTCAACATCTCCAACTTCAAAAGGAAAGTCGATATGGACCGTTTCTTTGCTACAGCCGACCAGTACCATCATTAAAATCAGAAAGGATATCAAATTTGTCGCTTTTTTCATATCATTGCACTCCTCGTCATGTTTTTGACAGGTCAAGAGTTCAAAAATCCTCTTGCAAGCGAGCTTGCATTAGCTTTTTGAGCCTGGTATCATGATGATTTGAGTATATCATAGTTTAACCGAATCAAACAAGTCCCCTGCTTCCATTGCGAAAAGTAATAAGCAGTGGGTGGGGACTTGCTTGTATCAGGAGTGGTACAAGCCACTTCTGATAAGCTGCGAAGCAGCTATTCGGTTATGAGCAAGTAGCGAAGCGGATTGCGAATATCCGCTTTGACCCGAATCAAACAAGTCCCCTGCTTCCATTGCGCGAAGCAATGAGCAGGGGGTTGGGACTTACTTGATTCGGTTAAAAAAACAAGGGAGATGAAAAAATGAATGAAATTATAGCTTTACAGAAATATGAAAACGAAGCACAACTTGCAAAAGAGCTGATTCGAGGCTTTTGGCTGGCTCATGGTGATTATGTTATAACCGACGAAGAGGCCGCGGAGAATCTTGCTGCCTGGACAGACAAAGGGCATGTGTTTTATTTTATCTTAAAAGAAGAGATCCCCATTGGATTTGTGCATCTCGGAAGCCGCGGGGCGGAAGTTGACTGGATCGAAGATCTTTTCGTACTTCCGGAATACCAGGGAAACGGATACGGAAGTCATGCGATTGCGCTGGTTGAAGCCGAGATAAAAAAGTATTCTGAATCTGTCTATCTTGAGGTAGCTGCGCGAAATTTTGGAGCGATGAAACTCTATCATAGATTGGGATATCATTGCCTGAACACTGTGACGTTACGCAAAGATTTTCAACCGGAGAATTTTGAAGTGATTCGCAGCGAAGAGCTTTTGGGGTATCCGTTGGAAGTTAAGAAGTATATTAAGTAGAATCTCACGCCGATTTGCGCAGCAAATCCAGACCTCCCCACCGCCCGCCTCAATGTCAGCCCGGAAGTGCGTCTGTGTCGTCTGGGACTGTGTCCTGGGGCGGCGCAGGTGCACTTCCGGGTGTCCGTTTTTTAAACAACCGCAACCCCCGCCATCCCCAGTACCGCCGCGATCGCAAACAGCACCAGCAGATGCACCGGATAAAACGCATAAAACGGATACTTCAGATTCAATCCCCGTTTTCCGTTATAAAAATGCACCGGAATCATAGCCAGAAAACAGGTGATTTCATTCAGACTCAACAGCGTAAGCACCGCACACCCGATTCCGATACAGTACATTTTATTCTTTCTCATATTATACATCAGCACAATCGTCAGAATTCCCATTGCACTGTAATCTGTCTTCAACAGCGTGGCCACTGCACAGGCTGCCACAATCACCAGCAGCTTGCCAACCGAAACCTTCCAGTTCGCCCTCTGCCATGCACCGGCATCTTTTTGCGCTTTTGAATCGATTTTCTGCAGAAAAATCATCATCACAAGGCCGATAAATAAAGTGAAAAAGACATTCTGATAATCCAGATAAAACGGTTTTCCCGCAAATGCCAGATCGAACGGGATCTCCGAAACCAGTGCAAAAATCCCAAGATTCAGCGCATACTTTTTCACATCATGCGTATGCATGAACCCTTCAATCAACAGAAAACAGAAAATCGGAAAACTGATCCTTCCGATTGCGCGCATAATCATATCCGCATAATAAATCACAGCTGTGTTTCCGGTAGAGAGAAATGATGCGCCTCCGTCCGAAGCGTTCACCGCATTCAGAAGACCGCGGGAAATCAGGATTCGGTCGAAAAGTACAGCTGCAGTGTGGTCGATCAGCATACAGACCATCGCAATGATTTTCAAGGTACTGCCGGGAATTTTACCGGCGCTTTTTACGGGTTTCGCAGTAGTAGCTGCCATATAAAACATCCTTTCTGGAACGCAAACGAAAGGCAGACTGTGCAAGCCGTCTGCGGATCAGGTTCCTGTAACGACAAACAGCAGAAAATCCTGCTGTTTTGCCAGAGTTGTAATACTATGATTATACGTTCTGAGGAGGTTAATGTCAAAGAAATAAATGGTTTTCATCACTGGCTGTTTTTGCGTATTTTCTTCTGCGTCCTGTGGTAAATCACAGGCAGAGACAGAAAAAACAGTTCTGAAATAACGCAGAGTATGGTAGAATCTGCCAGTCGGGTAAATGAAAATAGAAAGCGTCTCCGGGCTCATCCCAAAACGAACGGGGCAGCGTACCAATTCGTAAACCAGAATTGGTACGCTGCCCCGTATTTTAAAATACATCCAGGTCTTTTCCGTTCACGACATATCCGTCATACCCTGCATCCCGGATTTCATCCAAGATCGCGGCATCGCGCCATGCCATCTCGGCGGCAAGGTTTTTGTGGTTATCCTGTACATTCATATGGTAAATCCGGTGATACGTAACGAGCAGTTTCGGATTTGCCTTTTTTGCAACACCGGCAAGATCCGTGCTTAACGTATGCACTTCCCGGTGGTATTTCTGCCATTTTGGTTCGCGGCAGGAGATTCCGGCGGCGTATTCCACTTCGTGCAGCAGGATATCACAGCCTTTCGATTTTTCTGCCACGAGATCCAGCGGAGCGGTATCGCCGGTGATGACGATTGTGCGGTCCGGTGTGGTGAATTTATAGCCGTAGCATTCCAGTGTTCCGTGGCTGACCGGAAAAGCCTCCACCGTAACCAGGTCATCCCGGTAGATAATGCCGGATTCAATTTCTGTTACCTCAACGCGGTAGCCGGATTCGTTTGCTTTTTCGAAACCGTGAATTCGGAAATCAATGTCGGTTTCATAGGCCTGTAAGATATGATCGGTCATATGCCGCAGGCCTTTTGGTCCGTAAACTTTCAGCGGAACCGGACGCTCCAGCACCCACGGGGTAAAAATCAGATCCGGATATCCGGCGGTATGGTCTGTGTGAAGGTGCGTACAGAAGGCAACGGTCAGAAGATCCGGCCGCAGGGCATCCACGCCGTTAAAATAGGCGGCTGAGGCCTGGCGGACAACGCCAGGGCCAAAATCTACCAGATAAGCACGGTCACCGACCACGACAGCGGAGGAAGGTCCGTTGGCATTCGGACACGCATTTGGTGTGCCGGTTCCGAGAAGAACAAGTTTTGTCTGCATTCTTTCTCTTTTCCTTTTCTTTTTTGTTTCTGTTTCTGTTTATGATTTTCTGTTACGATTTCTGCTTTTGCCTTATTTCTCTTCTTTTGATTCATTGTTTTGGGTTTCCGGAAGATGCTTAATGGAAATTCCGGTAAATCCATAGAAAATACTGAAAACCGGGGTCAGGTAAAGCAGGAATAAGTACGGGAAAAATGCCGACCATGCAACACCAAGTGTGCCGGCCATGTATACGCCGTAGCCATGCCATGGAATCATAGGACCAGCCATAGTTCCGGAGTCTTCGAGGCAGCGGGAAAGAATTTCCGGTGCAACCTTGCGCTCTTGAAAGACAGGTGCCATCAGACGGCCGGTCAGAACGTGTGCCATCGGCTGGGAGCAGCTGATGAGGCTGGTCACGTAACCGACAATCATCGTTGCCAGGATCATACTTCCATCGCTGTTGATTCTCTTTACAATCGCCTGAAGAATGTGATCCAGTACACCGAGTTTTTCCAGCATGCCGCCCATGCCGACAGCAAAGCAGATAATGGCTACGTACTGGAGCATGCTTCCCATGCCGCCGCGGTTTAAGATGGATTGTAATACCGGTTCTTCGATTGTGGTTGTGTAACCGTTGTAAGCTGTGCGGATGATGCCCTGCAGAGTATCGTGCTGCACAAAATAGGAAACAAATCCGGCAGCGAAGCTGGAAAGACCAAGTGCAGAGATCGCATTTACTTTGCAGAGGAGCAATACAATAATCAGGATGGCAGGGATCATGGTAATCCATCCGAGCTGGAATTCACCGTTTAAAGCATTGATGTAAACGGTAATGCTTCCCTCGGTATAGCTTCCGCTGGTCTGCTGGAAACCGAGAATAGTAAAAAGAATTAAGGTAATTACATACGTTGGAAGGGTGGTCCAGAGCATCGAGCGGATATGATCGCCAAGTTTGGCATCTGCAACGGCCGGAGCAAGGTTTGTGGTATCGGAAAGAGGACTTAATTTGTCACCGAACATGGCACCGCAGATGACAGCACCGGCTACCATGCCAGGATGGATACCCATGGCGTTTCCGATCGCCATCATGGCAACACCTGCGCTTCCGACGGAACCATAGGAAGTACCGGTTACAATACTCAAAATGGAGCAGAACAGCAGCGTCAGAGGCAGCAGCCAGGACGGGTTAATCATTTTTAAGCCCCAGGAAATGATGGTGGCAATGGTGCCACTCTGCAGCCAGGTGCCGATCATGACACCGATGGCCATCAGAAGGCAGAGCGTCGGGACGACCATACGGATGGCATCGTATGCGCCGGCAACAATGTTGGCGTAAGAAATACCGAAAATCTTACAAAACAGATAGATAAAAATCCAGCTTGCAAACAGGCCGATCATAGGACCGCCGGTTTTCAGGCGGATACAGACTGCGACGGATACGATGATCAGCAGCAGCAAAAGCAGTGACTGTGGCAGATTGAGTTTTTTTTCTTTCGTTCCACTCATAAAAAAATCCCCCATTCATAGGTAAAATGATTTGCCCATTCAACGCGTTAAAGTAGAAAAGACATGTAATATATTATAATGGTGAAATGCAGAAAAAGCAAGGGAAATTCTCTTGATTTTTTGTTCTATGGTTGCTATAATAAGCGTGAGTGTGGGGCGGAGGATAAACTTCGGCCCTTTTGCAGCTAACTATAAACGGAATCAACAAGATAAAGAGGTTAAATCAATGACAAGAATAGACATTATTTCAGGTTTCCTGGGCGCAGGAAAAACAACCCTGATCAAAAAACTCCTCGGAGACGCACTGAAAGGCCAGCAGGTTGTTCTGATCGAGAACGAATTCGGTGAAATCGGAATCGACGGAGGCTTCTTAAAAGATGCCGGTATCGAAATCCGTGAAATGAACTCCGGCTGCATCTGCTGCTCTCTTGTGGGAGACTTCGGCGCAGCATTAAAAGATGTTATCACCAAATATCACCCGGACCGCATCATCATCGAGCCGTCCGGCGTAGGTAAACTCTCCGACGTCATCAAGGCTGTAGACGGTGTAGAAAAAGAAGCAGGCGTAGCCCTGAATTCCGCAACAACCGTAGTCGACGTTATGAAATGCAAAATGTATCTCAGAAACTTCGGCGAATTCTTCGAGAATCAGGTAAAGAGCGCAGGAACCATCATCCTGAGCCGTACCGATAAAGCCGATACGGAAAAAGTAGAGGCAGCAGTAAAGATGCTCCGCGAACTGAATCCGGAAGCACACATTATTACCACACCGGTTGAAGTACTGGGTGGTAAGAAAGTACTCGATACGATGGAAGGTGCCATCATCAACCTTGCGCAGGTAGAAGAGGAAGAGCATCATCACCATCATCATGACCACGACGAGTGCTGCTGCGGCCATGACCACGATGAGGAGCATGAGCACCATCATCATGATCATGATGAGGACGAACATGAACATCATCATCACGACCATGACGGCGAGTGCGGCTGCGGCCACGATCACGACGAGGAGCATGAGCATCATCACCACGACCATGATGACGAGTGCTGTTGCGGCCATGATCACGAGCATGAGCATCATCATCACCACGATGACGAGTGCGGATGCGGTCATGATCATCATCACCATCATCACGCAGACGAAGTTTTCACAAGCTGGGGTCAGGAGACTGTGAAGACCTTCACCAAAGAGCAGATCGAAGGCATCTTAAAGAAACTTTCCGAGGATACCGCTTATGGTATGGTTCTTCGGGCCAAAGGTATGGTAGCAGGCGCCGATGGACAGTGGATCTATTTCGATATGGTTCCGGAAGAGTACGAAGTACGTGACGGAGCACCGGAATTCACCGGAAGAATCTGTGTCATCGGTTCCAAATTAGCAGAAGATAAGCTGGCAGAGCTGTTCGGACTGTAAAAATACAAAGTAGCTGCGAAAATTACGGTCCGCAGGGTACCTGTGAACTGTAGTGAAGCTGCCGCATCAGAAACAAAATCCGATGTGGCAGCTTTTTTCTTGATTTAGAGACAAAGCAAAAGGCACGTCCGGAATCTCAGCCGCAAAAGCAAGTGCAGAAAGATTCCGGGAGTACGTCAAAGACAACGGAGGTACAAAATGTACGAAGAAGACGAAGTAGAAATTCCGATTTATCTCATAACAGGATTTCTGGAGAGTGGAAAAACCTCTTTTATCAATTTTACCGTAGCACAGGACTATTTCCAGATCGACGGACCGACCCTTCTGATCACAACCGAAGAAGGTGAAGTAGAGTACGACGAAAAAGAACTGCTCAAACACAACACCGTCCTGGAAATCGTAGAAGGACCAGAGCAGTTTACCCTGGATTACCTGAAAAAACTGAACCGCAAATACCGCCCGGAGCGAATCATTCTCGAATACAACCCGCTCTGGAGCGTAAAAAAACTCGAAGAAATGGAACTGCCGCGCGGTTGGGGCATCGTACAGGAGATCGTGACCGTCGACGCAAGCTGCTTCCAGATTTATATGCAGAATATGAAATCCGTCTTCATGGAGATGGCAAAAAATGCGGATATGGTTATGTTCAACCGCTGTCGTCCGGAAGATCCGCTTCCGGCATTCCGCCGCAGCATCAAAGTAGTCAATCAGGCATGCGACGTTCTGTTTGAGAATGAAGAAGGCGAAATTGACAACATTTTTGAGGATCAGATGCCGTTTGATACCGATGCCGATGTGATCGAGATTGATGACGCCGATTACGGGATCTGGTATGTCGATATGGGCGACAACCCGGAGCGTTACGAGGGCAAGACTGTTCATTTCCGCGGTATGGTATTAAAGAGCAAGGATGTCGGAGCCGATTTCTTTGTTCCGGGTCGTATGGCAATGACCTGCTGTGCAGATGATACTTCTTTTATCGGCTATGTCTGCAAATGCGCAAGCGCCAAATCTCTCGTAATGGGTTCCTGGGTTGACGTGACTGCAACGGTAAAATGGGGCTATATGAAGGTTTACGATGGCGAAGGCCCGGTTCTGTATGCAAAAGAAATCAAACCGGCCAAGAAACCGGAGAGCGAACTGGTATATTTTAACTAAAGAAAAAGAACAATCATACATCAGACAACAGAGGGCAGGGAAAGTTTTTTCTGCTCTCTGTTGTCTGCATTGCAGGAGGAAGTATGTTTATTATAGTAGGTTTGGGAAATCCGACGCGCCAGTATGAGGGCACGAAGCACAACGTCGGATTCGACACCATCGATTACCTGATCGACGAATATCAGATCCCGTCTTCCGGTGCAGGCCACAAGGCGCTGTTCGGAAAGGGCATGATCGCAGGCCAGAAAGTCATTGTTGCAAAGCCGATGACATATATGAACCTGAGCGGTGAGTCCGTGCGGGAGCTGGTGAACTATTACAAAGTGGATCCGGAGAGCGAGCTGATCGTGGTTTACGATGATATCAGCCTGGCGCCGGGACAGATCCGTATCCGCAAAAAAGGAAGCGCGGGCGGCCACAATGGCATCAAAAACATCATCGCTAATCTTGGCACCGACCATTTTATGCGTGTGAAGGTCGGCGTCGGTGAGAAACCGAAAAACTGGGATCTGGCGGACTACGTGTTAAGTCCGTTTACGAAAGACGAACGTCCCCTTGTAAATCTGGCGATCGAGCATGCGGCAAAAGCAATCGAGCAGATGCTGAACGGGGATGTGGACGCAGCTATGAATGAGTATAACCGCAAATCTGCAAACCCGGCAGAGTAAGGAAAATGAAAGCGTTATTAGAACCGATCAAAGAAATTGCCCGTTTTGACGAGCTGTTCCGTGATCTGAAAAAAGGAACCGCAGGTGTGACGGTGATCTCGGGCTGTCTGGAAAGCCAGAAAGCCCACATGATCGCAGGCCTCTCCGAGGATGCCCCGGTGCGGCTTCTGATCGCGGAAAATGAATTAAAAGCAAAAGAATTATATGAGGATTACCGGCTGTACGATGCGGAGACGCTGTATTATCCGGCGAAGGACCTGATTTTCTATCAGGCAGACATTCACGGAAATCTGCTGATCCGGCAGCGGCTTCAGGTGATCCAGGCACTTCTTGAGCGGAAGGAAGTTACCATCATCACCAGTGTAGGGGGATGTATGGACTTTCTTCTGCCACTTGACGTGTTCGAAAAACATTGCATCCATCTGCGCAATGACAGCGAACTCGATCTGGATAAAATAAGAAAAGAGCTGGTGCGGCTCGGCTATGAGAGTACCTTTCAGGTGGAGTCGACCGGCCAGTTTTCCGTGCGCGGCGGCATTCTCGATATTTATCCGCTGACGGAACAAAATCCGATCCGGATTGAGCTCTGGGGCGATGAGATAGATTCCATCCGAAGCTTCGATGCGGAGAGCCAGCGGTCGATTGAAAACCTCGAGGAAATCACAATCTATCCGGCATCGGAGCTGATTTTAACAGAGAATACGATTGCGCGCGGTGTGAAAGCGATTAAAAAAGAGGCAAAAGCGCAGAGCACAAAGTTCCGCGACAAGATGATGACGGAGGAAGCGGCGCGTATCCGCCATGCGGCAGAGGAAATCTGCGATCAGATCGGCGAGGGCGAAATTCTGCAGGGAGCGGAGCAGTATCTTCATTATTTTTATCCGGAGACCGTCTCGTTTCTTGAGTATCTGCCGGAGAACAGCCGCATTTTCCTAGATGAGCCGAACCGCATCATCGAGTGTGCCGATGCGCTGGAAGCAGAATTTCAGGAGAGCGTGAGCCACCGTCTCGAAAAGGGATACCTCCTGCCGGGACAGGCGAAGCTGATGTGCAGTACGGCGGAGCTTGTGGCAAAACTGAACCGCCGCGGCTGTGTTGCCGTGTCGCTGATGGAGCCGCAGAAGGGCGAGTGGAATATCCGTGACGAGTTCAGTGTGACGGTGAAATCGGTTAATTCGTATAACAATCAGTTCCCGCTTCTGGTAAAAGATCTGAAATCCTGGAAAAAAGCGGGTTACCGTATTGTACTGGCGAGTCCGTCGCGGACGAGGGCGCAGCATCTGGCGGAGGACCTGCAGAATGAGGAGATTCCGGCCTTCTACAGCGAGAATGAGGAGCGTGTTCTGAAACCGGGCGAGGTCATGCTGATCCACGGCGCGGCCCGCAGAGGCTTTGAATATCCGATGCAGAAATTTGTGCTGATCACAGAGACGGATATTTTTGGAAAAGAGAAGAAGAAAAACCGGAAGAAATCGGAGTATTCCGGTCAGAAAATCCAGAATTTTGCGGATCTTTCGATCGGTGACTATGTCGTGCACGAGAGCCACGGTCTTGGTATTTACCGCGGCATCGAGAAAATTGAGATGGACCGCGTAACGCGTGATTATATGAAAATCGAGTATGCGGGCGGATCGAACCTCTATGTGCTGGCCACCCAGCTCGATACGCTGCAGAAGTATGCGTCCGGCGAAGCTGCAAAGGTGCCGAAGCTGAATAAAATCGGCGGTCAGGAATGGAATAAGACGAAAACACGGGTTCGCCATGCGGTAAAAAATATCGCACAGGATCTCGTGAAGCTGTATGCCGAGCGGCAGGCGTCATCCGGCTATCAGTTCGGAAAGGATACGATCTGGCAGAAGGAATTTGAGGAACTGTTTCCGTTTGAGGAGACGGACGATCAGCTTGCGGCGATCGAGGCGACAAAGGCGGACATGGAGAGCAAAAAGATCATGGACCGCCTGATCTGCGGCGATGTCGGATACGGCAAAACCGAGGTTGCAATCCGTGCAGCGTTCAAGGCAGTACAGGAGAGCAAACAGGTCGTCTACCTCGTTCCGACCACTATTCTGGCACAGCAGCATTACAATACGTTCGTTGAGCGCATGAAGGACTTTCCGGTGCGCGTTGATCTTCTGTGCCGGTTCCGCACGCCGGCAGAGCAGAAAAAAACGCTGGAGGATCTGAAAAAAGGACTCGTGGATATTGTCATCGGAACACACCGCGTTCTGTCGAAGGACGTAAAGTTCAAAGATCTTGGCCTTCTGATTGTCGATGAGGAGCAGCGGTTCGGCGTGACGCATAAAGAAAAAATCAAACAGCTGCAAAAAAATGTGGATGTTCTGACACTGACGGCGACGCCGATTCCACGTACCATGCACATGAGCCTGATCGGCATCCGGGATATGAGTGTGCTCGAGGAAGCACCGCAGGATCGCCAGCCGATCCAGACCTTTGTCTGTGAATACAATGAAGAAATGGTCCGCGAGGCGATTAACCGTGAACTTGCGCGGGGCGGGCAGGTTTACTATGTCTATAACCGTGTCCAGTCGATTGCGGATATGGCGAACACGATCCAGAAGCTCGTGCCGGATGCAAATGTGGGCTTTGCGCACGGGCAGATGAAGGAGCGCGAGCTCGAGAAGATCATGTACGGCTTTATCAACGGAGAGATCGATGTGCTCGTGTCAACAACGATCATTGAGACAGGACTCGATATTTCGAATGTCAACACGATGATTATCCACGATTCCGACCAGATGGGACTGTCACAGCTCTATCAGCTCCGTGGCCGTGTCGGACGGTCGAACCGGACTTCCTACGCATTTCTGATGTACCGCAGAAACAAGATGTTGAAGGAAGTGGCGGAGAAGCGTCTCCATGCGATCCGTGAATTTACGGAGATGGGAAGCGGCTTTAAAATTGCAATGCGTGATCTTGAGATCCGAGGCGCCGGAAATCTGCTGGGCGCAGAGCAGTCGGGCCATATGGAATCGGTTGGATACGATCTCTATTGTAAAATGCTCGCAGAGGCTGTCCAGGAGGCGAAGGGCATCGCACCGGCAGAAGCGTTCGAGACAACGATTGATCTGAATGTCAGTGCCTATATTCCGGACAGCTACATCAGCAACGAGTCTCTGAAGCTTGACACCTATAAGCGAATTGCGGCGATTGAAAATAAGGAAGAGTATGAGGACATGACGGAGGAGCTGACCGACCGCTTCGGGGAACCGCCGAAAAATGTACAGAATCTTCTGGCTGTTGCAGAACTGAAAGCGCTGGCGCACTGTGCGTATGTGACGGAGCTGAAACAGATGGGCGATTCGGTACGAGTCACCTTACAGCAGCATGCAAAAATCGATGTGGCGCGGATTCCGGAGCTGCTGCAGAAATACCGAGACGAACTGAAATTCCAGATGGAGTCGCTGGCGTTTGTCTACACGCCGCGGCGGAGAAATTCAAAGGAAAAGATCGATCTGCTGGAGAAGAGCCATGCACTGGTGGAAGATCTGCTGCAGATCACACAGGAGTGAAATACGCGCATAACCACAAAATCGTGTGAAAAAGGCGTGAACAGGGAAGAAAAAAGTTGCCCTGTATCAACAAAAAGGGTATAATAGGAAAAGCGTTTATAAAAATCGATGCAGGACCGGAAATTCGAACGTGTAAAAAGAAAAACTCTTTTTGAGCATACATTTCGCCCTGCATGAGGAGGAAGTAATGAAAAATTTAAAAGCAAAAGCAGTCTGCGTTATGCTGAGTGCTTCGATGGCAGCGATGGGACTGACTGGCTGCGGTTCCGACAATGTGGACGGAACAAAAACGGCAGTTACTGTAAATGACGAGTCGATTACACTCGGACAGGCAAATTTCATGCTGAGATATCAGCAGGCAACCATGTACAATTATTATTCCAAGATGTACTCTATGTACGGAATGCAGATGCCGTCTGAGATGTACGACAAGGAAGGCGACGATGGAAAGACTACCGGGGAAACGTTCAAGGAGCAGTCTCTTGATACGATCGAAAAAGAGCTTCTGATGCGGCAGCACGCAGAGGAATACGGAATTTCCCTGACAGACGAGGAAAAACAGCAGGCGAAAGAGGCTGCACAGGCATTCGCAGATAAGAACGGTGACGATGTGATGAAAAAGCTGCACGCAACCGTTGAGGACATCCAGGATGCACTGGAGCTGTATGTTATTCAAACCAAAATTTATGATCCGATCATCGCAGATGTAGATACCGAGGTATCCGATGAAGAGGCAAAGCAGACCTCCATCAGCTACATCACGGTATCCACAGCAGGAACCGAGAAGGATGACGATGGAAAAACGATTGATTTGACGGACGAGGAAAAAGCGGCAAAGAAAGAAATCGCACAGAGATTCCTGGATCTCTTAAAAGAGTCTGAGGATCCTGCAGCCGCATCGTTTACCGATCTGCGCAAGGAGCTGAACGATCAGTTAAATGCGGAGAATACCGCAGATTCCACCGATTCTGCCGACAGCTCCGATGAGAGCAGCTCTTCTTCCGATGCTTCCGACACAAGCGCATCCGACGCTTCAAGCGCGAGCACATCGAGCAGTTCCGCCAGCGATTCCTCCTCTGAGGTTTCTTATCTGACCTCTTCCGAGACATCCTTTGGAACCGGATCGGAGAAAGACGATGACGATACCTGTTCTCTTGGAGATAAAGTAGCGGAAGAAGCAGCAAAGCTGAAGGATGGCGAGTATTATGACGGTGTCATCGAAGGCGACGATGCATATTATGTGATCCGTGTAGATAAAGCATTCGACGAGGACAAAACCGAGTCCAGAAGACAGACTATCATTTCCAACCGCAAATCGGATAAGTACAACGATACATTGGATGGATGGGTAAAGGAGAGCGATATCAAGGTCGCATCAAACTGGAAAAAACTTGAAGTAACGGACGCAGATCTGTATACGATGACAGTTGACAGCGCTTCTACAGATTCCACAGATGGAACCACAACCGACAGTACAACAACGGACAGTACCGCAACGGACAGTACAACGTCTGACAGCACGACATCAGGCAGTACCGAAACGACATCGACAAGCAGCACAGGCACTGCTTCAACGTCTTCAAGCACTGCAGAATAAAAGCATACGATACAGGACAAACGGCAGCCGGATCCGGGAGAGGGATCCGGCTGCTGTTTGTGTCTGAAAATATTTTGGAACAAAAAAAAGAAAATAATAGGGAATTTGTAGAGTAAATTGACAATAGTAAGAAGTTCATTTAAAATGAAATTACAACCAGAGTGTATCTCGCAAATTGCGGAAATAATTTTTCAGACACGCTCTAATGTTCAGGCGAAAACGATGTACCAGGAAAGAAGGTGGAGAAATGAAGAAGGCAGTAATTTCCGTACTTGTCGGTACAGCAGTATTGGCTTTCGTTGCGTGTGGAAAAAATGCTGCAACGGAAAACAGTTCCGATTCGGGTGTTTCAACGGTATCGGCATCCTCGCAGGTGGAAAATGGACAGAAAGCAACCCGTGTGAACCAGGGAACAAATTTGTCTCCGGGGTCACCGAAGAATATCCCGTCCGGTGGGGGGAACAGCTCGGGCAGGACACATCATTCGGAGACGCATCATTCGGAGACACATCATTCAGACGCGCATCATGATTGAGAATGTCGGGGTTTGCTGAACATCCGTGAACAGAAACAGACGAAGGGGTATCCAAAACGGATACCTCTTTTTTTACTTGTCGGGAAAACAATACAATGCTATACTGAACATGAATTTGACGCGAAAAGCGCGGCAGGTTCAGAAAAAAACAGCCGGGATTTGTCAGTATACGCGGACATGTGCTGCAGGTAACTCGGGCAGAATGGAGAAAAGAAAATGACAAGAGAAGAATTTGAACAGCTTGCCGGAGCAGGTGTCATTTTATTGGATGGCGCAACCGGATCAAATCTGACAAAAGCGGGAATGCCAAAAGGAGTCAGTACAGAGCTTTGGGTTCTGGAGCACCCTGATATTCTGGCAAATTTACAGAAGGCTTACGTGGAGGCGGGAAGCCAGATTGTCTATGCGCCGACCTTTGGTGCAAACAGACTGAAATTAGCGGATTATGGAAGAGAAAACGAGGTGGAGGAGCTGAATGCACGCCTGGTGGATATCTCGAAAAAAGCGCTTGCAGGAACAGGTGCGCTGATTGCGGGAGATTTTTCTACGCCGGGAAAAATGCTGCAGCCCAAAGGCGATCTTTCTTATGAAGAGCTGCTGGAATCCTACACAGAGCAGGTAACAGCGGTAGCAAATGCGGGCGTTGATCTTCTGGTAGCGGAGACGATGCTGAGCGTAGACGAAACGTGTGTCTTTATGGATGCTGCACTTTCTGTCTGCGATCTGCCGATTATGTGTTCTCTGACGCTGGAAGCAGACGGTTCTGCCCTGTTCGGCGGAAACGCTGTGGAAGCAGTTGAGACACTGCAGGAAATGGGAGCATCCGCCGTAGGACTGAACTGCTCGGTCGGACCGGATCAGCTTGAGGCAGTCGTAAATTCCATGAAAAAAGTGGCAAGAGTACCGGTTATCGTAAAACCGAATGCCGGCCTGCCGAAAATTACGCCGACCGGTGAGGCAATCTACAGCATGGATGCGCCGACGTTTGCAAGATATATGAACATTCTGGTAGACGCGGGTGCAGGCATTGTCGGCGGCTGCTGCGGAACAACACCGGAGTATATTCGTCTGGTGAAAGAAATGCTGGATGCGAGAAAGTAAATCAAAGATTACAATTCGCAGGAAACTGTGAGATGTAATGAATTCCCCTGTTGCGGACAAAATCTGTACGGGGGAATTTTTTTACGTTACCGGAAACTTCGTTGAATTTTCCGATAAAGTAAAAAGCCCTCCGGGCAGGATTCTTTCTTACAGAGAGCAAGACAAAACAGGTTTCAACGATCTGGTTTGATGGACAGTCTGGGTGGAGAAAAAAAGATAGGAAGTCTGGAAAAAAGACATGGAATTGTGGAGAAAAGTCTGGTAGAATACGTGTCGTGTGGAAAACTTTCCGTAAGAAAGGATGATGAAGGATGTATCAGAATTATATTTTTGATTTATATGGAACTCTGGTAGATATACATACGAATGAAAAGAAAGCGTATCTCTGGAAAAAAATGAGCCTGTTCTTCGGCATGAAAGGGGCCGCCTATGAGCCGAAAGAACTCCGGATGGCGTATGAGACAAAAATCAAAGAGCAGGAAGCTGCGCTTAAAATGGAATGCCGCGGCAGCCATGTACCGGAAATCGACATTGCGGATGTGTTCCGGCAGCTGTTTGAGGATCAGGCTGTTTCGGTAACGGAAAAAGAAATTGCAGATCTGGCGAAAATGTTCCGTGCGATTTCGATAGAAGAACTGAAACTGTTCCCCGGCGTGCCGGAAATGCTGCAGCGTTTAAAAGACGCAGGAAAGAAGGTTTTTCTGCTGTCCAACGCACAGGCGCTTTTCACCGCGCCGGAAATTTCCCTGCTCGGCCTTACGAAATACTTTGACGGAATCCTGCTCTCATCGGATGCCGGTGTGAAAAAGCCGGATCCGGCGTTTTATGAGATGCTGCTGAAGCAGTATCACCTCGATCCGGCAGAATGCCTGATGACAGGAAATGACGACATCGCTGACTGCCACGGTGCAGCCTCTGCCGGAATCGCAAGCTGTTACGTGGCAACGCGCCAGTCACCGAAAATCAATGGTCCGCTGCCGGAAAACTGTGAGAAGATCGCGGCGATTGCAGAGTTGTTCTGATTAAAGAGCATTCAGCAGCACTCCTGAAAAAATAATGCGAAAAAAGGGGCTGTCGCACTACGTTCATTTTCTTAGTGCAACAGTCCCTTTTGCTTATGTCCGGAAAGGAATCCTTCAGTTTTTCCGCATTCCTTTATCCCATCGGAATTTCCGATAGCAGGCATAAATCAGAACACTGCATACCAGCCATCCCGCCGGATAACCAAGTGCAATCGGAATGATGGAATCAAATATATGAGACATCACAAACAGATAAATCTGGCGGAACACGACGAAGCTTCCGAGCATCACGATCATCGGTGTTCTGGTGTCTCCTGCGCCGCGCAGGACGTTGGAGTAAACCTGGTTGACGCAGCAGAGAATGTAGAACGGGGAGAGCAGATACAGGAACAGAGTTCCATAACGAATCACAGCTGTCTCCTGGTTAAACAGATAGACCATTTGCGGGGCGAAAATCAGCAGAGGAATCATCATCACAATGGTTACAAGCTCAGCAAGCAGGAATGCGGTTGTAGCACCCTTCTTTGCACGGTCAATGTAGCTGGCACCGACGTTCTGTCCGGTGAAGGTGGTCGAAGCAAGACCAACACTCATCATCGGCAGCATCATAAACTGGTCGATTTTCATGCAGGCACTCCAGCCTGCCATAACATCCGAGCCGAATACATTGATATAGGACTGCACGAAAACGTTGGAAACGGAAGTCACCATCTGCTGGATCGCTGCCGGCAGTCCGACGCAGACGATGCGGTACAGCAAAGACCAGTCCATGCAGAGCTTTTTCCAACAGATGCGGTATGGGCCGTCTGTTGTGGTCAGCACATACAGCGTCAGAACCGCCGAAAGGCACTGTGCAATAACGGTTGCAAGCGCCACACCCTCGATTCCCATGCCGAAGGAAACGACAAACAAAAGATCGAGCACGGTATTGACAACAGCGGAAAAAATCAGGAAATACAGCGGATGGCGGGAATCGCCGACAGCGCGGAGAACGCCGGAGCCCATGTTGTAGAACATCAGACCGGCAACACCGCCAAAGTAAATTTTAAGATACGTTGCTGACTCGCGGATGACGTCGTTCGGCGTACTCATCATGCGGAGCATGTACGGTGTAATGAAGATGCCGAGAATAGTAAAGACAATAGAGAGAAAAAATGTCATCACCAGTGTCGTGCTGACGGTGCGGCTGACCTTTTCATCCGCCTTTGCGCCATAATACTGAGAGATAATGACACCGGCACCGGTGGAAAGTCCCATGAAAAAGCCGATCAGAGAATTGATGATCGGACCGACGGAGCCGACGGCGGCGAGTGCTTCCTTGCCGACAAAGTTGCCGACAACGATGCTGTCAACGGTGTTGTAAAGCTGCTGGAAGAGATTTCCGGCCATCAGCGGAAGCGAGAAGAGAAGAAGCTGTTTCCAGATAGAGCCCTGGGTCATATCGCGGGCTTTGCTCTTTTGTACTGTTTTCGTCATAGTAGTCCCCTTTTTTACGTTGATTTTACCTTCTTTTTTATTGTAGCACTTTGAAGTTGTGATGGAAATATCCATTTTTGACGTGATTTTCGGACTTTGTTGATATAAACAGCCGAAAACGGAAGTGAAAAGAATTGTTTCCGAATAAATTGTCTGGTATAATAAGAAACAGATGCGTAAATGCAAAAACGACAGTTGTTTCGAAGCCTGATGAAACGGAAGGATCGTGAAGATTTTGCAGCAGTTTTTGGAAACTGCGCGTCACAGAACAGGATAGAAAGAAGGTAGCTGAAATATGGGAGATTATTTTGTATGCAGTAAAACAGATCCGGTAGTAGAGACAAAGGCGGGAAAGGTACGCGGCTTCCGCCTGAATACGACATACGCGTTTCATGGAATCCATTACGCTGAGGTGGACCGTTTCCAGATGCCGCAGCCGGTGAAACCATGGAAAGGAATCAAAAATGCGCTGGCGTACGGCTATGTATGTCCGCTTTTAAAGCAGGATGAGCCGAACATGGAGGTGCTGGTACCGCATCGTTACTGGCCGCAGGACGAGCATTGCCAGAACCTGAATGTCTGGACACAGAGTCTTGATCCGGGTGCGAAAAAGCCGGTCATGGTATGGCTCCACGGCGGCGGCTTCAGCGCCGGCTCTGCGATTGAGCATGTGGCATATGAGGGGGATCACTTAAGCGAGTTCGGTGATGTCGTTGTTGTTTCCGTGAACCATCGGCTGAATATCCTCGGTTATCTCGATCTCTCGCCGTTTGGCGAAAAATACAAAAATTCTGCGAATGCAGGAAACGCAGATATGGTAGCTGCATTGCAGTGGGTACATGACAATATCGCGGCATTCGGCGGAGACCCGGAGAATGTTACGATTTTCGGTCAGTCCGGCGGCGGTATGAAGGTGGCAACGCTGATGAATACGCCGGCAGCAGACGGCCTGTTCCAGAAGGGTATCATCGAGAGCGGTGTTTATGAGGCAAAGGTTTATCAGAAAGAGGATGGAGACGGCACCGCGATTGTGAAGGCTCTGTTAAAAGAACTGAATCTGGACGAGTCCGAGGTGGAGAAGCTTGAGACGATCCCGTATTATGAGCTGTCAAATGCGTACAATAAAGTTGAGGCAGAGGTTGCTGCGAAAGGCTGCTATATCGGACAGGGACCGATGGAGAACGGCTGGTTCCGCGGAAATCCGATCAAGTGCGGATTTACGGATCACGCTAAAACGATTCCTGTGCTGGCAGGAACCAACATCGGTGAGTTTGATTTTGGACCGGTTGTGCCGGGAAAACATGAGATGAACCGTGAGGAACAGATTGCGTTCCTGACGAGAAAATATGGCGATGCAACGCCGGAGCTGATTTCTCTTTTTGAAAAAGCATATCCGGACAAAACAATTGCCGATTTGTGGTCTGTGGATACGTTCTTCCGTCCGGACACGATCGAATTCATTCGTCAGAAATCGGAGTTTACAGAAGCGCCGACTTATTCCTATCAGTTTACCTATGAATTCCCGATCGATGGCGGAAAAGCCGCATGGCATTGTGCCGAGATTCCGTTCGTATTCCATAACATCGACCGCATCGCCGTATGCAATGTCCCGGGCGAAACAGACCGTCTGCAGGAGCGTATGGCCACCGCCTGGATCAACTTTGCCCGCTACGGAAGTCCGGAAACCCCATCCCTCCCGAACTGGCCGGCATGCACCCCAGGGGATGAAGCAACCATGATTTTCGACAGAACCTGTGAAATCCGCCGCAACTTCGATCACGAGCTGGTGAAAAAATTGGTGGAAACCGAGTATAACCCGATGACACCGGTTGTGGAAGACGAGGAAGAGGACGCGTTCTTTATTCATTAATTAATTGACTCATAGCAATCCCAGAAAAAACAGCCAGAATGTTTTGCCTCAGTTAAAAACATTCTGGCATTTTTCAACTTATGCTAAATTGAACTTAAGGCAAGAATATCGTATGATAGAGGTAGAAAGAGAAAGGCGCAGGTGGAATATGGGAGTTTATCTGAATCCGGGAAATGAAAAATTTGCAAAAGCGGTTCAGTCCGAAATTTATGTGGATAAAACAGGGCTGATCGAGTATACCAATCAGGTGATTAATACTGTGCAGAGATATGTCTGTGTCAGCCGTCCGCGGCGCTTTGGAAAATCTATGACGGCGGATATGCTGACGGCTTATTATGGGAAGGAATGCGATTCCAGAGAACTTTTTTCTGGATTGAAAATTTCTCAAAATGCTGTATTTGCACAGCACTTAAATCAATATCCTACGATTTTTTTGAATATGCAGGAATTTCTGAGCCGGAGCAAGGAAATTGGCCAGGTGATTGACCGTGTTCGAAGAATGCTGCTGCGGGAACTGAAAAACAGTTATCCGGACGTGGACTACTTTGACGATACGGATCTGGTAGAATCGCTGCAGGATATTTATGCGGCAACAAAACAGTCGTTTATCATTATCATTGATGAATGGGACTGTGTTTTCCGGGAATATCAGCAGGATAAAAAAGCACAGGAAGAGTATCTTGATTTCCTGCGGGATTTTCTGAAAGATAAGGTTTACGTAGCACTTGCCTATCTGACGGGTATTCTGCCGATCAAAAAATATGGAACCCATTCTGCACTGAATATGTTTGATGAATTTACAATGCTTGATCCAGGGCCGCTCGCAGAATATGTAGGATTTACGGAGCAGGAAGTAGAAGAACTCTGCGGCCGGTATCAGATGGATCTGGCAGAAATTAAAAACTGGTATGACGGCTATTCGTTCCCGGGAGAAAGTTCGGTTTACAGCCCGCGTTCGGTTGTCAATGCCATGCGATTCCGGAAAATCGGCAATTACTGGAATCAGACAGAAACATTTGAAGCACTACAGTGGTATATTGATCTGAATTTTGACGGCCTGCGGGATGACGTACTGCAGATGATGGCAGGGAAAAAGATTCCGGTGAACACGGGCAGTTTTACGAATGATATGACAACTTTCCGGACAGAGGATGATGTGCTGACACTGCTGATTCATCTTGGATATCTTGGTTATGAGGAACAGAATAAATATGTTTTTATTCCGAATGCCGAGGTACAGTCAGAATATGCCAGTGCGGTAACCGTTTCCCAATGGGGAGATATTTCAAAGGCACTGAAAAATTCCGCAGATCTTCTGCAGGCTGTGTGGGAAAAACAGGAAACACAGGTAGCAGAGGGAATTCGGCTGGCACATTTTGAAACGTCACAGCTTCAGTACAATGATGAAAATGCGTTGAGCTATACGATTTCACTGGCGCTGTATGCAGCACGGAATTTTTACACGGTTTACCGTGAACTGCCTGGGGGAAAAGGGTTTGCGGATCTTGTTTTCGTACCAAGAAAAAGATACCAGGACAAACCGGCGCTGGTTGTAGAACTGAAATGGGACAAAACAGCAGAGGGTGCGCTTGCGCAGATTAAGGACAAAGAATATTGCAGAAGTCTGGAAGAATATCAGGGAAACTTGCTTCTGGTAGGAATTAATTATAATAAAAAGACAAAAGAACATGTTTGCAGAATTGAGGAATATCAGAAGTAAAAGGGAGAGGACGAAGGCCTGATTCGGGACAGGATGAGTGGTGTCCTGAAATCATGTAATAGAAAAACCAGAGTCGGATGAGAATGTTTTCACCGGCTCTGGTTTTGCGTTTCCGGTAACGGTTTTGAGCGGTAAATGCTATGCAATTCTGCCGCGGGAATGGTATAATAAAACCAGTATGCGCCGCTTTAGGCAGGCTGCTTAGAAAGAGGATCGATGCATGTACACATATCTGATTGTAGATGATGAAATGATAGAGCGAAAGGGCATTCGGATGCTGCTTTCGCGGATGAATATCCGGGAGAATATTCTGGAGGCCTCCAATGGAGAGGAAGCGCTGGAGGTGTTTGAAAAAGAGAAAATTGACGTACTGCTGACCGACATCAATATGCCGTTCATGGATGGAATTGAGCTTCTTTCCCGGATTCATGAGGCGTATCCGGGGACGGAAACGGTGATTTTCAGCGGGTATGATGAGTTTTCCTACGCAAAAAAGGCAATTTCCTACGGTGTTTCCGCCTATATTTTAAAACCGGTCAACCCGGAAGAATTTGAAAAGGTGGTTGGTGAAATCACGGAAAAGCTTGCAAAAAGTGAGCGTGAGGAAAAACGGAAGGACGAAAGCATGGAGTTTCTGCGGGAACATTTGCTGTATCTGATGGTCAATGGGCAGAGCCGCAGCGCAATGCAGGAGAAAACACAGATGCTTCTCGATATGAGCTTTGTCCGGGATTTCTGCCGTATGGTACTGCTGGAGTGTGCCAACAACTATTTTGAACAGGTAAACAGCGAACAGATTGAAAAGATGCAGAGCGATTTGCAGATGCCCTTTCACTATCTGAACCTGAACCCACAGCAGTCCATTCTTTTTTTCAGCGAGGAGCCGGATGGCGGCTGGGAAGCCTTCGGACGGAAGCTGTACCGGTATATCCGCGAAATGTGGGATCAGGAATGCTTTCTGGCCGTGTCGGGTGAGATCACGCCGGACTGTGAGCTTTACGATGCATTTGCGCAGACGGAGCAGCTCATGGAGCGTCGCTTTTATCACACGGGAAACCATGTTTTTCTTCCCTTTCAGGAGGAGCAGTCCGAGGTGCTGGTGCAGATTGATGCTGAAATCCTGATCCGCCAGATCCAGCAGGACATTCGCATGAAGGATCTGGAGAGCCTGCGTGAACACTTTGACCAGTTCTGCGAAAAGTATGAGCACCAGACGATTTTTTCTCAGATTTACATCAAATTTATGTTTTCCAACTTATTGAAAGAGATTTACGACAATCTCGAGAGAAAAGATGAGCGGGAGCTGGACCGTGAGATCGACGCCCTGTATCACAGCAGCAACATGACCGGTGTGATTCAAGCGGTCCGTATGGGTATTGACCGGCTCGAAACGGTCTTCCGCGCAGACGGCGGTGTTGCGAAACGCAGAGAAGTCGAGCAGATTAAACAGTATATCTGTGAGAACTATTCTGACAGTGGCATGGGTGTTGACCAGCTTGCGCGCGAGGTTGGCATGACACCGAATTATCTGAGCAGCATTTTCAAGAAAAATACAGGAGAAAACCTGAGCCGCTACTTAAAAGGTTTCCGCATGGAGCGTGCGCGGGAGATGCTTGAAAATACGAATGAGAAAATCGGTATAATCTGCGAAAAATGCGGTTTTGTGAATGTGTCCTATTTCTGTCAGAGCTTCCGCGAATATTTTGGAATCAGCCCGCAGAAATACCGGGATCAGGGGGAGTAAGATGACATCATTTGCCGGCAGAATAAAAAAAGCATTTTCAGATATGAAGGTACACCGGAAACTTATCGTGGCTTACGTTCTCACAGGACTTTTCCCAATGTGCCTGATGTTCACACTGTTTTACACCCAGATGCGCCGTGTACTTGTCGAGCGTGAGATCAAAAATCTGCAGACCACCTTTGATCAGGCAGTGGACGATGTGAATACGGAGCTTGCGCTGCACCAGAGTATGTCGGACTATCTGGCATTCGACCAGACGATTGTTCAGATTATAAAGGCAGAAGACAAAAACAGCTTCGAAGCATACGAGCGCATGGTGAAAGAGTTTGATCCGATGATGGATTCCTTAAGTTATTTTTACCCGGAAATCCGACAATCTACGGTCTATGTGCGTGATTTCGTCATTCCGCACGGCACGTATCTGCGTCCGGCGCAGGAAATTGAAAATGATGAATGGACAGCACCGGCGGACAATGACGTTCACTGGTATGCCGATATGGATCAGGGAACGGTGACGATGGTGCGGTCTATGCCGCTGATTGATGACGGAAAAGGCGGTTTTTTATACATTTCCATGGACTACAGTAAGATTTTTGGCTCCATGGAGCTTGCAGTCAATGAGGATTACGGTGTTTTCGTCTACAATGAGGACAAAGAAGTGCTGTATGAAAATCAGAAGATGACCAGGAATGCGAAATACCAGATGGAATTTTCAGACTTTCAGAAGATACAAAAAAAAGAGAAGCAGAATACAGCGAACTACATTCTCCTGGAAAAGGAGATTGAGCAGAATGGATGGCATGCCGCGTGCTATCTGCCGAAAAAAGGCATCATCAGTCCGATGCAGCCGATTCTTCTGATAGTTCTTCTGATGTGGGCGGGCTGCGTCCTTTTCTCTGCGGTCGTGATTATGAGATTCTCCGGAAATATGGCGCACCGCCTTGAAAAGCTGAAAAAGACGATGGCTGAGGTAGAGGAAGGAAACCTGGAAGTGGAAATGGTTTCTACGGAAAGAGATGAAATCGGTGATCTGACGCGTGGCTTTAATCAGATGCTGTCGCGTATCCGTCAGCTGATTCAGGAAGTCTATGAGAGCCGCATCCGCCAGAAGCAGTATGAAATGACGGCGCTCCGTGCGCAGATTAACCCGCATTTTCTGTATAATTCGTTGTCGCTGATCAACTGGAAAGCATTGGAAATCGGTTCGGATGATATCAGCAAGGCTACGCTGGCGCTTTCGCGGTACTACCGGACTTCTCTGAACAAAGGCAAAAATACGATGTCCATCCGCGAGGAGATCGACAATGTGCGTTCGTATCTGCAGATTCAGGAAATGTTTCACGACTACAGTTTTACGGTCAAAATGGATGTGGCGGAGGATATTCTGGATTACCGTACACTGAACCTGATTCTGCAGCCGCTTGCCGAAAATGCGATTGCACATGGAATTGACCGGCGGCGCGGCAGTGAGCCAGGCGTGATCACAATCAGCGGACGGCGCGACGGAGACTGTGTGGTGCTTTCCGTGGCGGATAATGGCGTTGGCATGGAACAGGAAAAAGCACAGACCATTCTGACGGAGAAGAGCAGCGGCTACGGTGTGCGGAATGTCAATTCCAGGATTCAGCTCGAATACGGAGAAGCGTATGGTCTTTCGATTGAGAGTGAGCCGGGAAAGGGAACGAAAGTGACGGTACGGATTCCGGGTGTGGAAAGGGAGGTACAGGCATGATGCAAAAAAAAATTGCGGCAGGCCTCGCTGTATTGCTGGCAGCGGGAACGATTCTGGGTGGCTGCGGAGAAAGTGGCGCAGCAGGGAATGATTCTGTTTCCGATGCTGCCGGAAATGAGGCTGCGGCTCTTACGGAAGCGAAAACAACGCCGTACGGACGTTACCCGGAAACCATCACGTACACGCTGGCAAAAATGACGGGTGTGAATAATTCCAATCTCCCGGAGGGAGAAACCTATGAGGACAATGCCTATACACGCCTGATCCGCGAAATCATTAATGTACAGAACGAGGATGTTTATGAAAACTACGGTGATACCTATAACGTTGGCATTTCTACCATGATTGCAACAGGAAACATTGCCGATATCATGGTTGTGGATCAGAAAACGATGAATGCCATGCAGAAAAACGATCAGCTTGCCGATCTTACAGAGGTTTATGCAAATTGTGCCAGCGACCGTATCAAGGATATTTATGCAAGCTACGGTGAGGAGATTCTGCAGGGCTGTACCTTTGACGGAAAGCTGATGGCATTCCCGGAAACCAACATTTCGGACGGTCCGAATCTTCTCTGGGTGCGGAAGGACTGGATGGAAAAACTGGGACTTTCCGTACCGGAAACGATCGATGATGTGAAACATATTGCGTTGACGTTTGCAGAGGAGAATCCGGCAAACCAGGAGATGGGTAACATCGGCCTTGCAGTCAGCACAACTCTGTACGGCGGCACGGGCATTTCTTCGGAATACGGCATGAATCTTATTTTTGCCTCATTTGGTGCATATCCGGGAAGATGGCTGACGGATGCGGAAGGAATGCCGGTTTATGGTTCCGTTCAGCCCAATGTAAAAGACGCACTTGGCATGCTGGCCGACTGGTACCAGGAGGGCGTCCTTGACCGGGACTTTTTGATCCGCACACAGGATGACATTGCCGATCTCATTGCCCAGGGACGCTGCGGCATTTTCTTCGCACCGTGGTGGGCACCGAACAACCCGCTCTGGCGCTGTCATGAGACGGATCCGGAGGCCGACTGGCAGCCGTTTCTGATTCGGACCGGGAAGGATGGAAGTGTGCGGTACTGCAACGAAAAGCTGACCGGAAATTATGTGGTAGTGCGAAAAGGGTATGAATATCCGGAGATTGTGCCGAAGATCCTGTCGGTGATGTTTGATTATATGCGCTATTCCTACGATGATCCAAGGGGAGAATTTCAGCAATATTATACGGGAAATATCGATCCGACGGCACGCCCCTTAGCAATCAATCTCGACTATAATCAGGCACTGACGATCTGTTACGAAAATCTGCAGGCGGCACTGAACGGGGAAAAATCGGAGGATGAGCTGGAGATTCTGGAAAGATCGTTCGAAAAGGTATGCCGCGCCTATCTGGAGAACCCGAAAACAGCGAGTGCGGAGGAGTGGAGCGCGTATTTATCCCGTATCAAAGCCTGCTCGCTTTTGAGCGACGAAAAGATTCAAAGAGTGAATACGATTTATCCGACCCGGACGAAGACCACAGAAGCATATCGTTACACCTTAAAAGAACTGGAGTCGGAGACCTTTTTAAAAATTATCCGGGGCGAGTCTGAGCTTTCTTCTTTTGATGATTTTGTAAAAGAGTGGAAGCAGGAAGGCGGAGATGAAATCATTCAGGAGATGATTCAGGAAAGGAAAAGCCTGAGTTCACAGGAAGATCAGAAGACAGAAGAAAAAGCCGAGCAGAAGGCGGAATAAAAAACAGAATAAAAAACAGAAGAGGAGGCAGGACGCACCGGAAAAACGGTGCGCGGCCTCTTTTTTTGTTGCGGAAAAGAATTCTGCAGATTGCGGAAATGATTTTTCGGATACGCTCTGGTGTAGAAATGTAACGTAGAAATCCAACATAGATCATAGATTCTTGATATTTCAGAAAAATCCGCCAACTGCTATAATAAAATCAACAAGAACGAGAGATACCAAGCAGCAAATGCGATATGACAGCAGACGTTCCAGAAAGAAAAATCATATAAGGAGGATTTTCAATATGAAAAAGAAAGTAGTATCTATTATGATGACCGCAGCACTTGCAGTTGGCATGCTGGCAGGATGCGGAAACAGCGACAGCGGTTCTTCAAATGCCGCTTCCGGAAACGATTCCAAGAGCACATCCGAGGCAGGAAGCACAAGCGCATCTGCTTCCAACGCAGCAGAGGAAGAGGAAATTACCACAACCCTTACCGTATGGTCTCCATCAGAGGATCAGGCAAGCGACAGCGGTGAGTGGCTGCAGACCATGTGCAATCAGTTTGCAGAGGAGCATCCATCCTGGCACATTACCTTTGATTACGGTGTATGCGCAGAGAGCGATGCAAAAGATACCGTAACACAGGACGTTGAAGGAGCAGCAGATGTTTACATGTTTGCAAACGACAACCTGACATCCCTGATCGCTGCAAACGGAATTTCAAAACTCGGCGGACAGACAGTTGAGGAGGTAAAAGAGAACAACTCTCAGGCAATTGTAGATTCCGTATCCGTTGACGGCGATATCTACGGTGTACCATTCACCACAAACACCTGGTTTATGTACTATGATAAATCTGCATTAACTGAGGATGAAGTGAAAAACCTGGATACCATGATCGCAAAAGACAAGATTTCCTTCCCGATTACAAAATCCTGGTATATTGCTTCCTTCTACGTAGCAAACGGATGTACTCTGTTCGGTGAGGACGGAACAGACGAGGCAGCAGGCGTTGACTTCGAAGGCGACAAAGCAAAAGCAGTGACCGATTACCTGGTTGACCTGGTAAACAATCCGAACTTCGTATCTGATGCAGACGGATCCGGTCTTTCCGGTTTGCGTGACGGTTCTGTAAAAGCAATGTTCTCCGGTTCCTGGGATGCGTCCGCAGTCAAAGAGGCACTCGGCGACAACTACGGTGTTGTACAGCTTCCGACGATCACCATCAATGGTGAGGAGAAACAGATGAAATCCTTCTCCGGTTCTAAAGCAATCGGTGTGAATCCGAACTGTGAATATCCGCAGGTTGCAGTTGCTCTTGCAAGATATCTCGGAAGCGCAGATGCTCAGAAAGCACACTATGAACTGAGAAACGTAGTTCCGTGTAACGAAGAGCTGCTTTCCCAGATCACAGACGATGCACTGGTAACTGCTCAGAACGATACCTTCAACAATACTTCTATCATCCAGCCGTTCGTTAAGAATATGAGCAACTACTGGACTCCGGCAGAGAATTTTGGTAAATCTCTGGTCAACGGTGAAGTTACCCATGATAACGCTGCAGAAATGACAGAGAAACTGAACACAAGCATGAATACTTCTGCAGTCGAGTAAGCAAGACAGGCACTGAAGTGTTCGGAAATCAACAGGATTGAAACCACAGGCATTGTCAGACACCAGGATTGACAATGCCTGTCTTTCGGAAAGGATAGATTATGGCATCATTGAAAAAACGCGCCAAAGAGTTTGAGACTCCCTATCCGGTGACAAAAGCCATCACAAAGGGCGATGCGGTCACGAAACTTTCCATGTTTGTCATGGGACTGGGAAATCTGGCTCACAAACAGATCGTAAAGGGTATTTTATTTCTGGCAGTAGAAATTGCGTATCTCCTGTTTATGATCGAAGGCGGTATCAACAATCTCTATCATCTCATCACCCTGGGCGGCCGTGCGCAGGAAGAGGTGTGGAACGAGGCCAAGGGTATTTATGAATATACCGGCGGCGATATGACAATTCTGTTCCTGCTCTACGGAGTAGCAACGATTTTTATTACGGTTCTCTTCTTTATGATCTGGCGTGTCAATATGAAGAGCGCTTATGAGGTAGAGTGTCGTGCAAAGGAAGGGAAACATATCAACACCATCAAAGAGGATCTGGAAGCACTCGTTGACAAGAGACTGCACTGGACCCTGCTGACACTTCCGATTCTCGGTATTGTGATTTTCACAATCCTTCCACTGGTCTTTATGATTTGTATGGCTTTCACCAGCTACAGTAAAGTCGGCGACCATCTGACGATTTTTCACTGGGTTGGACTGAAAAATTTCAGTACGGTTCTTGGCATGGGCAACTCGATCGGCAAGACATTCTGGTCTGTTCTTGGATGGACCCTGATATGGGCTGTGCTCGCTACCTTCCTGAACTATATTCTTGGTATGATTCTTGCGATTGTCATCAATCGTAAAACAACCCGCATCAAGGGGTTCTGGAGATTCTGTTTTATGCTCTCCGCTGCAATTCCGCAGTTCGTTTCTCTTCTTCTGATGCGTACGATGTTAAAGGACAACGGCCTGATCAACAACCTCTTGGTTCAGGCCGGTCTGATCAGCAGTCCGCTTCCGTTCCTGACCAATGCGACCTGGGCGAGAGCGACGGTTGTTATCATCAACCTCTGGGTTGGTATTCCGTTTACCATGATGCAGGTTACCGGTATCTTACAGAACATTCCGGGTGAGCTTTACGAGGCAGCCCGTGTTGATGGCGCAGGTCCTGTGACAATTTTCTTTAAGATTACGCTGCCGTATATGCTGTTTGTCACGACTCCGTATCTGATTACGACGTTTACGGGTAATATCAACAACTTCAACGTTATTTATCTGCTGACTGCAGGAGCACCGGTTCCGGTCGGAGCAACCGCCGGAAAGACGGACCTTCTGGTTACCTGGCTGTACAAGCTGACGGTTGACTTACAGTACTTTAACGTTGGTGCGGTTGTCGGTATTCTTACCTTTGTCATTCTGGCTGTGGTTTCACTGATCACGTACCGGAATACTGGTTCTTACAAGAACGAGGAGGGATTCCAATAATGAATAACAAAGAGAAAAAAACACACTCCATGAAAGCGCGTGGAATGATTTCCGATGTGATTGTACATGTGGTTCTGGCACTGCTTGCGATTGTGTGGGTGATTCCGGTTCTGTGGATTGCACTCTTAAGCTTCAGTACGCAGAAGGGATCTTATGTTACCAGCTTTTTCCCAAAGGGATATACGCTTCATAATTATGTGCGTCTGTTTACGGATACGCAGGTTTTAGACTTCCCGCAGATGTTTAAGAACACATTTATCATTGCTGTGTTCAGCTGCCTGATCTCTACGATATTCGTGCTTTCGGTTTCTTACTGTATGTCGAGAATGCGTTTTAAAATCCGTAAGACTTACATGAACATCGCGATGATCTTAGGTCTGTTCCCGGCATTTATGTCGATGGTTGCTGTCTACTATATCTTAAAGGCAGTTGGTCTTTCGGAGGGATCAATGATCCGTGTGGCATTGATTCTGGTGTACTCGGGCGGTTCCGGAGCGGGATTCCTGCTTGCAAAGGGATTTTTCGATACGGTTCCGAAGGCACTGGATGAGGCGGCTTATCTGGATGGAGCGACGAGATTCCAGGTGTTTACGAAAGTGACAATTCCGCTGAGTAAACCGATTATTGTGTACACGACGTTGAGTGCATTTCTGGGACCGTGGCTGGACTTTATTTTCGCAAAGGTTATCTGCAGAGCGAATGCGAAGTATTATACGGTTGCACTGGGTCTGTGGAAGATGCTGGAGAAGGAGTATATCGACAGCTGGTATACTTGCTTTGCGGCGGGAGCGGTTTGCATTTCGGTGCCGATTGCGATTTTGTTTGTTGTAATGCAGAGATATTATACAGATGGGCTTTCAGGAGCCGTCAAAGGATGATTTGTGGAGCAGCCGATGAGGGGTCGGCTGCTCTATTTGTGTGGGGGGGGGACGGATCTGGCTCCGGCGCCGTGGCACCTGCCGCACAGACGGGCGCGGTGGCATCGGCGGGCGGATGATGACGTGTGGGAGGCGGTGGATTGAGGAACCGAGGCTATTCGACAGGAAATCTGATGATTTCCCGTCTCAGAGCCTCTTGACTTCCGGCCTGGATGGCCGTCCGTCATCCTCACGCCACTGCCTCCCACGCGTGCATCATCCGCATGCCGCCGATGCCAATGCGCCCGTCTGCGCGGCAGGTGCCACGACGCTGGAGCCAGATCCTGGGGTTGAAGGACGGGAGGAGGGGCTGGATCTGCCCGGAGGGCAGATCGGCGTGAGATTGTTGTGTGGAGAGGTGGGAGTGTGTTGGGGACGGGAGGAGTGGTCTGGATCTGCCCGGAGGGCAGATCGGCGTGAGATTGTTGTGTGTGGAAGGGGAGAGTGTGTTGGAGGACGGGGAGAGGGGCTGGATTCGCCCGGAGGGCGAATCGGCGTGAGTTTGTTGACTGGTGCGAAGTTTGGAGATAGAATGAAAAAAAATATTTCCGGAGTTTTTTGTGCTTGATTTTATGAGAACAGAAAAGTTCCGGGAACATATTGTGTGAAATTTGGAGGTTTTGCGGTATGGATAGGATTCGACTGAATGCTTCGGAGTGGATGGATTTTCGGAGTGGAGAAAAGAAGTGTTTTTTGCTGACAAACGGACTGGGAGGTTATTGTTCGCTGACGGTGATGGGGAATGCGGCGAGGAATGATCAGGCGCTGTTGATGGGGGCGCTGAAGGCGCCTACGGTGCGGGAGCATCTGATTTCGAATGTCTGGGAGACGTTGGAGGTGGATGGTGAGGAGACGGAGCTGTTTTCACAGGAGTTTGTGAATCGGACGCAGAATGTGGAGGGGTTTCGGTTTCTGGAAGGATTTGAGATGGGGAGTCTGCCGGTATGGTTTTACCGGGTGAAGGGGATTGAAATTGAGAAGACGATTGGGATGGTTCAGGGGGAGAATACGGTTCTTGTCCGGTATCGGGTGAGAAGTGGGAAGAAGGGGAGTTTTTCGGTTCGGCCAGTGATGCGGTTTGCTGCGAAGGGGGAGCAGCTGCAGGAGGGGCAGGATTTTGCGGTGGACCGGAAGTGTATTGCGAGCAACGGTGTGATTCTTTCTTATGGAACGAATGGGGAGCTTCAGATGGAGAAGGAGAAGGTCTGGAGGGATTTGTTTTTTGAGCAGGATGCACGGGATGGAAGAGATGGCATCGGAAGTGCTGTCGTGAATCACCGGATTCGGTTTGAGATGACGGGAGACGGCAGGGAGCAGGTCTTTTTTGTTGTGTATAGTCTCGCGGATGATGTGGATAAGTGGGATGAGGAAAGGATTGCGCTGTGGATAGAAGAGGAAGAAAAGCGGCAGGAGGCGATTGCGGAAAAGTCCGGGATTTCTGATCCGGTGGGAAAGCGGCTGGCGGTGAGTGCGAGTCAGTATATTACGGAACGGGCATCGACAGGCGGGAAGAGTATTATGGCTGGCTTTCCTTATTTTGCGGACTGGGGGCGGGATACGATGATTTCGCTTCCGGGATGCACGCTGGCAATTGGGGAGTATGAGGAGTGTAAGAGCATTCTTCGGACTTTTATGGCATATACAAAAGAAGGACTGATGCCGAACCTGTTTCCGGAGGGGGATGCGCTTCCGATGTATAATACGGTGGATGCGGCACTTTTGTTTCTGGATGTGGTGTATGAGTATTACCTTGAGACAGGAGATGTGGAGTTTGTACGTGAGGCGTTTCCGGTGATGGAGGATATTGTGTTCTGGTATCAGAAGGGAACGGATTTCCATATTAAAATGGACAGTGACGGGCTGATTATGGCCGGGGGCGGTCTGGAGCAGGTGACGTGGATGGATGTGCGGATTGACAAGGAGCTGCCGACACCGCGTCACGGGAAGCCGGTGGAGATTAATGCGTACTGGTATAATGGTCTGAGGATTCTGGAAGAGCTGGCGCCATTTGTCGGAAAGGATGGATCGGCGTATGGGAAGCTTGCGGAGCAGGTGAAGAAGAGTTTCCTCGAAAAGTTCTGGATGGAAGAGGAAGGATATCTGAAGGATGTGCTGAACGGCACGTATGAAGAGAAGCAGTTTCGATGCAATCAGGTCTTTGTGCTGGCGCTTCCGTTTCAGATGGTGAGTCAGAAGCAGGGGCAGCGGATCTTACAGGAGGTCAAAGAAAAGCTGTATACGACAGCAGGACTGCGGTCATTGGAGATGGAGGATCCGGCGTTTCATCCATGGATCGGCGGAAGTCAGCCGGAGCGTGACAGGGCATATCATCAGGGGACAGTCTGGGGATTTCCACTTGGGGCGTATTTCCGCGCGGTGCTGAACTATTTCCCGAAGGAGGGAAAACAGGAAGTGCATCGCGGACTGGAGCGTCTTGCGAGCTGGATGCAGGAAGGATGCCTGTTTCATCTGGCGGAGATTTATGATGGTGCGGCGCCGGTGATGTCGAAGGGCTGCTATGCGCAGGCGTGGAGTGTCGGAGAGATTCTGCGAGTTTACAAAGAAATAGAGGGAAAGAAGATGAATGCGGTGGTGAAAAGAACGCCGGCGGAGTGGAAAAGCTTTTTTGAATCGGAAGAATTTGTGGAAAACTTTACGTATGAAGGGGATGACCTCGGTGTCTCGGTGAAGAAGAGCAGGGAATGTGATGGAAACTGGCAGATGCCGAAAAAGGATGAACAGTTTGTGACAGAGTGGAAGCTCTGGGCGCCGACAGCAATGGAGGTTTCGCTGGAGCTGTTTTCACGTGGCAGCAGCCGGGAGCACGGGGACCGAAAAATAGCCTCGATTGCGATGACGCGCGGTGAAAAGGGTGTCTGGAGTTGTGCATTGCAGGGAGCGCGGTATGGAACGTATTATACGTATCACATTCTGCACTCAGATGGCGTTTTTGATACGGTCGATCCGTACGGCGTGGCTTCCGGTGTTGATTCGGAGCGGAGTATGGTAGTAAATCTTGCAGAGACGGACCCGGTGGGCTGGGAGCAGGATAAAAGACCGGAAATCCGGCCGGAGGACCGCTGTGTGTATGAGCTTCATGTGAAGGATTTTTCAAGCGATCCGAATTCCGGTGTTTCGGATAAGCACCGTGGAAAGTTTCTGGCATTTACGGAAGAAGGCACAACGCTGAATGGAGACGGAATTCATGCGACAGGGCTCGATTATCTGAAGTCGCTTGGCATTTCTCATGTGCATCTGCTTCCTGTTTTCGATTTCGGAAGTGTGCCGGAAGACGATGCGGAAGCGTTCAACTGGGGCTACGACCCGGTGCAGTACAATGTGCCGGAGGGATCCTATGCAACCGATCCTTTCCACGGAGAGGTACGTATCCGGGAAATGAAGGAAATGGTTCAGGCACTGCATAAAGCCGGCATCGGCGTGATTATGGATGTGGTATACAATCATACGTATAATCTCGATTCGCCGCTTCAGAAAACAGTTCCTTATTATTATTACCGTGAATGGGAGGATGGCACGATTTCCAATGGCTCCGACTGTGGAAACGAGACGGCAAGTGAGCGGGAGATGTTCCGCCGCTTTATGGTTCACTCGGTTTGTTACTGGGCGAAGGAATATCATATCGACGGTTTCCGCTTCGATCTGATGGCACTGCATGACACGGAGACCATGAATGCGATCCGCACAGCTCTGAACCGGATGCCGCGCGGCGAGGAGATTCTGGTTTACGGTGAACCGTGGAAAGCAGCGGCAAGCGCAATGCAGGAGGGATATTTTCCGTCGGATAAACAGAATATCGGAAGGCTGATGGATGGCATTTCCATGTTCTGCGACGATACGAGAGATTCGATCAAGGGAAGCGTTTTTATTGCCGCAGAGGGAGGCTATGTCAATGGAAAAGAGCGTCTTTCCGCAGGAATACTTTCTGCGACAGATGGCTGGATGGACGGAAAAGGAGCCTACGAGCCGCGCAATGCGAGCCAGCTGATTCCGTATGTGTCGGCACATGATAATTATACACTGTGGGATAAATTAAAACTGTCCGATCCGAAGCGGAAGGAGGATGCGGAGCCGGATTTTGGCAAGATGGATGAGCGGACGCTTTCGATGAACCGTCTGGCGGCGGGCATTGTGATGACCTGCAAGGGAATGCCGTTTTTCCAGGCGGGTGAGGAATTTGCGCGCACGAAGCATGGCGAAGGAAACAGCTTCAAATCGTCGTGGCAGCTCAACAAAATTGACTGGACACGCGCCTTAGAGCAGGAAGAGCTGGTGGACTATTACCGTGGTCTTCTCGCTCTGCGCCGAAAATTTCAGGCATACGGAACGTGCGAGCCGGACTGTAAAAAGACATTTTTCCGTGAAAACCAGATCGCAGGTTACGAACTGGAATACCCGGATGGCCACGCAGTCTGCGTCTTCTACAATCCATGGGAAAAAGAAGCTTTGCAGAAACTTCCGGAAGGAAACTGGAAACTGCTCTGCGATGGAAAACGCTGCGCAGAGGATGGAGCAGAGATGAAAGAAAGCATGATGCTTCCGGCAAAATCGATGGTTCTGCTGGCGCGGGAGTAAAATTGTAAATTTTGTCCCTTTTTGTCGGAATGCTGTCTGCGGAAACGGGCATCGATCATTCTGCCAGGCGGCGAGCGGGAATCAATTGTTTTTCGTTTAACAGAAAAATGCACTGTGGAATTGTCCGACGACGTTCCACAGTGCATTTTTATGTTTATGTGAGCAATGAGTCAGGATCTGTGCTTACACGAGATCCTGGCGATATCTAAGAGTTCGGATCATTATTCGTCCACAACTTCCAGTACATCCATCGGGCAGGCTTTCGCGCAGATACCGCAGGCGATACATTTGGAAGCCGGATTTCCCTCGGTTTTTACGATCAGGCCAAATGGACAGGCCTTCGCACAGGCTCCGCATCCCGTACATTTTTTCTTGTTGATCATGTAAACGCCCTTCGGGTTCTGGGTAATGGCGCCTTCCGGACAGGCCTCGGCACATTTACCGCACTGCGGACAGGCGATCGGGCGGACAGCCTTTTTCTCTACGATCTGCAGACATGCCTTGTCCGGATCAAATACCTTATAAAATGCCTCAGAACATGCTCCCACACAGGCAAGACAAGCCATACAGGTGCTGCCTTTTTTTACTTTCAGTTTTTTCATTTTGTTTTATCCTCCGCTTAAAGATGTTGTTTTTCCTATTTTACCATTTTTGAACTTTTTTCTCAATGATATTTCCGGAATTTGCCATCTTTTTCCTGCTTGCGGTTTTGCTTCCGTTTCGCATGGCTTTGCACAGATACAAAAAATCTTAAGAAAGCAGACGGAAAAAAAGCAGTTTTTCTTCGGAAAATATACAAAAAGAAAAATCGGAAATTTGTTATGATGAAAAGGAAGAATGTACTCTCAATCATCTCACAAAATCAGGCACAGAAAGATTTTGGGAGTACACCATAAGATCGGGAGGGGGATTTTTCATGATCCGTGAAAACAATACACTGGAATGGCAAGAGATAGCAGAACAAAAAAGAATGACACAAAGAAGGATAATACAAAGAAGAGAAAGAGCACGGAGACGAAAAAGAAAGGTATGGCGGATCCGCGGGCTGCTATTGCTGTTCGGCTGTCTTCTGTTTTTGGGCGGTGTGCGGCGCTTCCGGCAGAATCCGATCCAGCGGTATGCGAAAGCAAACGGCATTTCAATGGATCAGTACCCGGAGGAGCTGTTGTCGCTTTACGAGAGAAACAATGAGACGGAGACGTTCGTCGAAGAATATCCGTTGAAAAAAGAGGAGGAGCCGGAGATTGACCTGAGCGACCTGTCATCCGCATCGGAGGTTCCGCTTCTCTTGCAGTGGGATCAGAGATGGGGCTATCACCGATATGCCGGTGAAGTGATGGGATTAAGCGGCTGCGGACCGACAGCACTTTCCATGGTTGCCATTTTCATGACCGGCGATATCACAAAAAATCCGCGCTGGGTCGCCGATTTTGCCTCACAGAACGGCTATGCCGTAGACGGCAGCGGAACCGCCTGGTCTCTGATGCTGGAAGGAGCCCGGCAGATCGGCCTTTCCAGCAAAGAAATCCCTGTGGAACGGGAACGGGTGGAAAACAACCTGCAGGCCGGAAACCCCATCATTGCCCTGATGGGACCCGGGGAGTTTACCAGCAACGGTCATTTTATCGTTCTTACCGGATTGCAGAATGGCAGACTGAAAATCAACGACCCAAACAGCAGAAAAAATTCCGAAAAAACCTGGGATATCGATCAGGTGCTGGAACAGACAAAAGCGGTATGGGTATATTACAAATAATAAAATAGAAGACATACCCATCAAAGCCTCCGAATACACTGTAAAAACAGCGTCTTCGGAGGCTTTTTGTGAGGGACTATATCGAAGAGCGTGCTGTGGAGACAGCAATTTACATGATTGAGACGAAAGCGACCGTACGGCAGACGGCGAAAAAATTCGGAGTGAGCAAAAGTACCGTGCATAAGGATCTGACATCACGTCTGGTACAAGTGAATCCGGGTCTGGCGGCAGAGGCAAGGAAAATTCTGGATGTGAACAAGTCTGAACGCCACATTCGCGGCGGCATGGCAACGAGAGAAAAATATCTGCATCAGAAGCAGAAGTGAACGAAAGTGAACCAAAGAAGCTCTTTCCTAATTGCCTCAAATAGGGTATGATAGAGAAAGAAAATTACGAAAACAGAGGGAATTTTATGAACGATTATATCCTGGAAGTCTGTGTGGACTCGGCGGAGTCGGCGCTTGCGGCGGCAAAAGGCGGGGCAAGCCGGCTGGAGCTGTGTCAGAATCTGGTGATCGGCGGAACAACGCCGGGTTCGAAGCTGTTTGAGGTGATCCGCAGACAGACAACCATTCCGATTCATGCATTGATCCGCCCGCGGTTCGGGGATTTCTGCTACACCCCATATGAATTAGAAGAAATCCGCGAGGAAGTCGCGATGTACCGCGAACTTGGTGCAGAGGGCGTTGTGGTCGGTGTGCTGAAAGAGGATGGAACGATGAATATGGCGGCAATGGAACAGCTGATGGAGGCAGCCGACGGCATGTCCGTGACGCTGCACCGCGCGTTTGATGTCTGCCGCGATCCCAAAGAAGCGCTTGAGCAGGCGGTATCGCTTGGTATGAACACCATTCTTACCTCCGGTCAGCAGAACAGTGCGGTAAAAGGAGCAGAGCTTCTCGCCGAACTGCAGCGCCAGGCGGCGGGACGCATCCGTATTCAGGCGGGCGGCGGTATCTGCGCGGATGCGATCCGCGAGCTGTATCCGAAAACCGGCGTGACCGCCTACCATATGTCCGGAAAAATCGAACTGGCGAGCCCGATGCAGTACCGGAAAGAAAATGTGAACATGGGACTTCCATCCTTAAGCGAATACACCCTCTACCGCACGGACGTCAAAGCCGTACGCAGCGCGAGAGTGGTACTGGAAGAACTTTAAGAAAATAAAAAAAGAAAAGAAAAGGACATAACATTATTATGAAAGCAAATACCATCAGCGGCCAGCGGCAGTATGCGTTCGTCAGCCAGTTTAACTACATCCGCGAAGCCGGAACGGAAGGCGAAGAAAAAGCAGCCTGCCGGATCGAAAAAGAACTTTCTGAAATCGCAGAAAAATGGGGGCAGGGCGAATTGCAGATCCGCCGCGAGCCGTTCGAGATTGAGACATGGCAGGTTGACGAAGCTGTCTTTACGGTCACAGAGCCATATGAGAAAACATACACCGTCCGCGGCTGCTTCGCGGCAGCCAATACCGCTCCGGAAGGCGTGGAGGCACCATTCCTCTACGTAGAAAACGGCGACCCGGTCAGCCTTTCCCATGCAGAGGGGAAAATCGTCCTGATCAACGGCGGTGCCAATGCAGAAAACTATGAAAAACTGGAAAAAGCAGGAGCCGTCGGATTTCTGATCCTGACCGGAACGCCACTGGACAAAGATGAGGACCGTCTGCCGGACTACCGCACCCTGCGCGGCGTAAAAAATCCGAAACTGCCGTGCGCCGTCATTCATTATCTTGATGCGATGGAACTGGTAGAACGGGGAACGAGCCGTGCACGCCTCGTTTTACAGCAGAAAAAAATCAGGAGAACGTCGAAAAATATCATCCTGCGCATCCCGGGAACCGAGCAGCCAGAGGAAATCCTGACGCTGACGGCTCATTACGATTCCGTTCCGCAGGGACCTGGTGCATACGACAACATGGCGGGCGCAGCGATCATCATGGAGCTGGCACACTACTTCGCCGAAAACCGCCCGAAACGGACACTGGAATGCATCTGGTTCGGCGCGGAGGAGCTGGGTCTCTGCGGAAGCCGGGCGTATGTGAAAGCGCATGAAGCCGAGCTGGCGCAGCACCGCTTCAACATGAACGTCGACCTCGCCGGACAGGCCATCGGCGGAACCGTGCTTGGCGTGGCAGCAACGAAAGAGGCATGCGACGCGATCATGGAGCACTTAAAACAGGCGGACAAAGGCGTATCGCTCATCAACAACATCTGGAGCAGCGATTCCAACACCTTCGCATGGAAGGGCATCCCGGCGATGACGCTGAACCGCGATGGTTTCGGCATGCATACCTGCCACGATACGATCGACTGGATCTCCGCCTGGTCACTGAACCGGAGCGCCGGTGTCCTGGGCGAAATCGCCGAGTATCTGGCGGATGCAGAACCATTTCCATTTGAAAGAGAAATCCCGGCAGACTTTGCGGAGAGATTAAAAGTTTATTTTGGAGAATAAAAAGGAGAGAACATCATGAGCAAAAAACCAGTATTAGTCATCATGGCAGCAGGAATGGGAAGCCGTTACGGCGGATTAAAACAGATTGATCCAGTTGACCCGTACGGAAATATGATTATCGACTTTTCCATTTATGATGCAAAACAGGCAGGTTTTGAGAAAGTCATCTTTATCATCAAAAAAGCCATCGACGAGGCATTCCGCGAGGGCATCGGCAAGCGAATTGAGAAATACATGGATGTAGAGTATGTTTACCAGGAACTCGACGTTCTCCCGAAAGGCTACGAAGTGCCGGAAGGCCGCGTCAAACCGTGGGGAACCGGTCATGCGATTCTCTGTGCGGCAGAAGCCATCGACGGCGCACCGTTCGCAGTCATCAATTCCGATGATTATTATGGAAGAACGGCATTCGAGGAGATCTACCGTCAGCTGACAACCGAGCAGGACGGCGCGACCTATCAGTACGCGATGGTTGCCTACGACCTGTACAAAACCCTGACCGACAATGGCCACGTAGCCCGCGGCATCTGCACCGCAGACGACCAGAACCACCTTGTCGGCATTCATGAGCGCACAAGAATCGAAAACCACGGCGGACAGGCCGAATACACCGAGGATGACGGCGCAACCTGGACCGGACTGCCGCAGGGAACCATCGTTTCCATGAACCTCTGGGGCTTCACACCGAGCATTCTGATCGAGCTGAAACGCCGCTTCCTGCCGTTCCTCGAGAATGTATACAAAACCAACCCGTTAAAAGGCGAATACTTCCTGCCGTTCGTTGTCGATGAACTGCTGCAGGAGAAAAAAGCGGAAGTCACCGTACTCCGCTCCTATGATAACTGGTACGGCGTAACGTACAAAGAAGACAAAGAAAATGTCATGGCAGCACTGCAGAAATTAAAAGACGAGGGCCGTTATCCGCAGAAACTGTGGGAAGAATAACAAACGAACGGTACTGGGAAATTTTCTCCATGAGTGCATCTTTCGCAATGAAAAGAAATCCTGTATAATGGATGGAAGGAAATGCAAGGAGAATACCAATGGATACCTTATATATTGTAATACCAGCCTATAATGAGTCGGAAAATATCAAAAGAACGATCGAGGAATGGTGTCCCGTCGTGGAGAAGCATAACGGCGGCGGTGCGTCCCGTCTTGTGATCATCAACGACGGAAGCCGCGACGATACGTATGAAATTGCTTCAGCAGAGTGCGAAACCCACCCGTTGCTCACCGTGCTGACGAAGCCAAACGGCGGCCACGGTTCCACCGTTCTGTACGGCTACCGCTATGCACTTGAAAACGGTGCGGACTATATCTTCCAGACCGATTCCGACGGTCAGACCGATCCGGAGGAGTTCGAAAAGTTCTGGCAGATCCGCGAGGGCTACGACGCCATTTTCGGAAACCGCACAAGCCGCGGCGACGGCTTTTCCCGCGCTGTCGTGGAAAAAGTGCTGTGCGCGGTGCTCTGGACCTATTTCCACGTATCCGTGCCGGATGCAAATGCCCCGTTCCGTCTGATGAAAACAGACTACGTGGCCGAGTATCTGCCGCTGATGCCGGAAAACTACAATCTGCCGAACGCACTGCTGACTGCCTTCGGAGCGTATTTTCACCGGAAAATCCGTTTCATCCCGATCAGCTTCAAGCCGCGTCAGGGAGGAACAAATTCCATCAACATCCGTAAAATTGTAAAAATCGGCCGTCAGGCGCTGCACGATTTCTGTGAGATTCAGAAAGCGGCTGCGAAAAAAAGAGGATAAAAAATAATATAAGAGAAGGAACGTATCCCATGTTTCATGAGATACGTTCCTTCTTTTTGTATGCTTATTTTTTATTATGGACCTTATTTTTAATAGAAGCGATGCGATCTTTTCTGATTCATGGAATCCTTTAGTGCCAGAAGTGATTCGATCAGGATCAGAAGCAGGATCACAGCGATCATGACTGCGAGGATCTGATTTGTTCGCTGATGGAACCAGGAGCCGATTCCTGTGTGTGCAGTCTGTGTATTCTCGGTCTGTGCGGCATTTTCAAGAGCTGCAGTTTCCGAAGTAATAATCTGTGCATCCGGGTCTGTTGTTCTGACAGATGGTACAATCTGCGTTGCGGCTGGAAGCTGGCTGGAAGAAGTAACAGCGGATGCGGTAACTTCCGGGTGGATGGTGGAAAGATCAACTTCTTCGTCTTCTGTAACAACTGCGCTGGCAATCGGTTCTGCTGCGATCGGTTCGGATGCAGGAACCTGTTCCGGTGCGGTTTTGGATGCAGGAGCTGCGGTTTCCGGAAGAATATTTTCCTGTGCCGGCTGTTCCGAAGCAGATGGCTGTACCACGGTTGGGGTTTCTGCCGGTGCGGATGGCTGTTCCGGAACGGATGGTTCTGGAGCGGCCGGTTCTTCCGGAACTTCCGGTGCAGATGGCTCTTCTGGAAGAGATGGCTCCGGGTCAGTTGCCGGTGTTTCCGGGATTGCGGTACAGTAAACAAGAGAAGTCATCGCCGCCGAAGAATCCGTAATCACAACGGAACCGCCATTGGAAACGGCCTGTCCATTAACATAGAAGGAAATCTGATCCATATCCAGTGTGTAGCCAGGTTCCGTAACCATCGATACGGAGAACGTTCCGTTTACTTCCTCGACCGGTTCGCTGTTCTGATACAGGACATAGGAACCATCATCGGAAAGATATGACATGGTGACCGGCGCATCCATTGTGGAATCCTGAAATGTCAGGGCAGCATCGGTAAAAGCAAGGGCCGCCTGATCGGTGTTCAGATAGAATTCCAGGTCCTGTGCATCGTAATGGGTGAAGTGAATGGTAATTTCACCGGCGTCTGTATTTTCTGCACTTGGAACTGTCTCGGCTGCTGCCGAATACGGAGCGGAAAAAAATAATCCGGCCGCCAGGAGGCCTGCCATTCCGAATCTCAGAATCAAATTTCCTGTGTGTTTTTTCGTTGTCTGTGTGCTGTGTAACATATGACATCCTCCTTTCACCTGATCGGTTTCTAATGTCGGTCTGTTTTATTTTCCTGCGGTAAGTTTCACGTATAAATTGAAAGAAAAATAATTGATAAAATATAAATTTTCTTTCTTTTTAAAGATTATACCATATGTAGAAAGAAATATCATGTAAAAATAAAAAGTTAAAAGAAAATTTGAAAATGCGTCAAAAGTGGAAAAGGTTTGTAATGCATGTCGAAAAATAGAAAAAGAACTGTCACAATTTCTTAAAAAATATTTGCGGAAAAAGAGGGCAGAAAGGGCAGAATGTGAAACAAAAGCAAAATAAAAAGAAGGAAACAAGACACGGAAAAGTATTCCAGGCAGGCCGCATGCAGAAGAAAAAGTGGGAATAAAAACCGATCCAATTCGTCAAAAAAGCGGAAAAGTGGTGAAAAATTGTGGGTTCTATGAAAAAAACGATGGGAAAAGACAGGAATGTTGTCGAAATATTCTAGTTGACAAAAAGATGTAACACTGGTAGAATCGGTTTGTAACAAGATGTAACAAAAACGTAATAATTATTCAGGAGGTAAGTATGACATTCAAAAAAAGTTATGTGCCGGGCATCCTGGGGAGCGTGCTCACACTGACTGTCATCATGGCTGCACCCGTAAAAGCAGAGACAAAGGAAGAAACCATTTTAAATAAAACAGACTGGAGCACAATGGCTGCAGCAAACGTAGAAGGATATGTCAACATCCGCAGCGAGGCAAACGCAGATTCCGAGATCGTCGGAGTTCTGATGCCGGGCTATGCGGTTACTGTAACAGAAAAAGGAGACGAGTGGAGCAAGATCTCTTCCAATGGTGTAGAAGGCTACATAAAGAATGAATATCTGGTATTTGGGGAAGAGGCAAAAGCACATTACCGCAATATGTGCGGTATCACCGGAGTTGTTCAGGCGGACAGCCTTCGTGTCCGTGAGGCAGCATCCACAGATTCCGCGCAGGTTGGAACACTGACACAGAATGGTGAAGTCAGCATATTCGGCGAAGAGGCTGACTGGTATCAGATCCAGTACAGCGGAAGCAGCGCATACGTTCATGGAGACTATGTGACACTTTCAGAGGAGTTAAAAGGTGCTGTTTCCATGGAGGAATACCAGGCATCACAGGCCTGTGCGGCAAGCAGCGCAGCAGCAGCCTCCACAGCAGGCAGTGCATCGGTAATTTCCGCAGACAGCAATGATGTGGCAATGCTTGCAGCACTGATCGAGTGCGAGGCAGGCGGCGAGAGCTACACAGGAATGGTGGCAGTCGGAGCGGTTGTAGTAAACCGTGTCAACAGCGGTTCCTTCCCGAACAGCATTTCCGGCGTTATTTATCAGAGTGGACAGTTTACACCGGTTGCGACCGGAACTTTCCAGAGTGTGCTCGCACGCGGAGCGAGAAGTGACTGTTACGCAGCTGCACAGGCAGCACTTTCCGGCGAGAGCCCGGTTGGCGGATGCCTGTATTTCAACAGCGGCTACGGCAGCGGAATTCAGATCGGATATCAGCATTTTTATTAAAAACAGGCGTGGAACCTTTGCAAGGGGATAGGCGGAGGGAGCATGCATTTCCATAGATTGTGATCGGTTCAAAGTCATGAAAAATGAGATGGAATCGACGGTATAGAAAAAAGAGTAAGTGAACAAGGGGAGACGTTCACTTACTCTTTTTTTACTCTGAAACAAATACTACCGGATAGTCAAAAAGTGCAGACCATCCTTATGGAGTTTTACAGGAAATGTTGTTGGATTTCCAGTTACGGGACATCGTTATTTTCAAAAATTTTCAACAGCTTGGTTTTCTGGTTATCGGCGCGGAAGTCTGCTAATGTCTGACGCAGTGTTGTATGGCGGACGCGGTAGGTATTGGAGAGAAAACAGAAAAAAGTGATTCCCCAAAATACCGGCCAGAGCAACACACATTTATGGCGACCTGATGCTGTTTCACTTGGTGATTGGTGCAATGTATCTGGCGAAGGAAGAGATGACATATGAAGGAAAAAATGTTTCTGCGGTCAGAAAGCTGCTGAAACAGTATGGGTCAGATCCGTTTGTTCGAAAAACTCTGACGATATGGAATTGCCTGCATTACGTAGTTCAAATCAAATCGGTATTCTGGAAACTATTAAGCTTCACCCTCGTATTATTTTTACGTATTCACGCATATGGTTTTTTGTCAGCTATCCTCGTTTTCATGTCCCGGCTTGGAATTGACAGTCTGTAGACGATTCCTGACAAATCTTTCTTTTTTCTGAATTTTTTTAACTTTGCTTGTTATTTTTTCATCATTATAGTATGATGAATACAACAGCCAATTTTTTCAGAAAGGGGGAAAAACGCATGGGTATTACAGCTTACCTGCCGGTTTACTGGCTGATCGCACTCGTCGTTTTTTTAGTGATTGAAGCAGCAACACTTGGTCTTGCGACGATCTGGTTTGCAGGTGGGGCGCTTGTTGCTTTGATCGCTGCCATGTGCGGAGCAGGGATTGTGATTCAGATCGTACTGTTTCTTGTTGTATCGCTGGTACTTCTGTTTTTTACACGTCCGTTCGCCGTTCGCTTTCTGAATAAGGATACACTGAAGACGAACGTGGACCGTGTGGTTGGCATGGAAGGAGTCGTGACGGAAGAAATCTCCAATCTTGCGGGAACCGGAAAGGTTTCGCTTGGCGGAAATATCTGGACCGCGCGGACAGAAAACGAAGGAGGCACGATTCCCGTGGACACTGTTGTTGCAGTGCTCCGTGTGGAAGGCGTCAAGCTGATTGTAAAGGTCAAAGAAAAAGAAGGAGGAAATGAAACATGAGTGGTGGAGGAGTTGCAGGAATTTTATTGATTGTGCTTCTTGTGATTGTACTGTTTATTGCAGCATCGTGTGTGAAGATCGTGCCGCAGGCCAGTGCTTACGTTGTTGAGAGCCTTGGAAAATACAAAGGCACCTGGGCAACCGGTCTTCATTTTAAAGTTCCGTTTATCGAGCGCGTGGCCATCCGCGTGAATTTAAAAGAGCAGGTGGTGGATTTCCCGCCGCAGCCGGTTATCACAAAAGATAATGTTACGATGCAGATTGATACCGTTGTATTCTTCCAGATTACCGATCCGAAGCTGTTTGCATACGGTGTTGTCAATCCGCTGATGGCAATTGAAAACCTGACGGCAACAACGCTTCGAAACATCATCGGAGATCTGGAGCTTGATGAAACGCTGACATCCCGTGAGATCATCAACACGAAGATGCAGGCTGCGCTTGATATCGCGACCGATCCGTGGGGAATTAAAGTAAACCGTGTCGAGCTGAAAAACATTATGCCTCCGGCAGCCATTCAGGAAGCAATGGAGAAACAGATGAAGGCAGAGCGTGAACGCCGTGAAGCAATCCTGATTGCAGAAGGAGAGAAAAAATCGACCATCCTTGTTGCCGAAGGTAAAAAACAGTCGGCCATCCTCGATGCAGAGGCTGAAAAACAGGCGGCTATTCTTCGCGCAGAGGCAGAAAAAGAGAAACGGATCCGTGAGGCAGAAGGCCAGGCAGAGGCAATCCTCAAAGTACAGCAGGCAAATGCCGATGGTATCCGCGCGATCAAAGAAGCCGGTGCAGACGATGCTGTTCTTACCTTAAAGAGCCTCGAGGCACTCGGTGTTCTGGCAAATGGAAAGGCAACAAAGATTGTTGTTCCGTCCGATCTGCAGGGACTGGCAAGTCTGGCCACCACATTCAAAGGTATTGTGGAGGAACAGAAAGTGCCGGCAGGAAAAGAAGTGCAGAAGTAAAATAGAGATAAATCGATAAGAAAAAGAGAATTCTCCCACAGAAAGCGTGATGCCGGATGTGGGAGATTTTTCATGGACAGCGAACAAAAGTCCGCAGTTACAAGAGCCCCCGGTGACAGCCGTGATAACGGGAAAAATGGAAAGAGAGTGTTTTTAAAGTGCATAAAAATGCATATTATATGAATAATATAAAGAAAATACGTAAAAATATACATTTTCCTCTTGACAGATGAACAGGTCTGTTTCATAATAGAGACTATTCAAGGAAACCAAGGGGCAAAAAACTTTTTGACCCAACATCACAGTATAGGAAATAATAAAATACACCATATGCAGATATAAGGAGGAACAAGCCATGGATTTAAAAGGACGCGATTTTCTGACATTGAAAGATTTTACACCGGAAGAGATTGCCTATCTGCTGGATCTGTCCGCAGAGCTGAAGGAGAAGAAAAAGAAAGGCATTCCGGTGGATACCCTGCGCAGTAAAAACGTTGCACTGATCTTCGAGAAAACCAGCACCAGAACCCGCTGTTCCTTCGAGGTAGCTGCACACGATCTCGGTATGGGAACAACGTATCTGGATCCGACCGGTTCCCAGATCGGCAAAAAAGAGAGCATTAAAGATACAGCCCGCGTTCTTGCCGGTATGTATGAGGGAATCGAGTACCGTGGATTCGGCCAGGAGATCGTAGAAGAGCTGGCAAAATATTCCAAAGTCCCGGTATGGAACGGACTGACGAACGAGTACCACCCGACCCAGATGCTCGCCGATATGCTGACAATCCAGGAAGAGTTCGGCCACTTAAAAGGCATCAAACTCGTTTACATGGGCGACGCCCGCTACAATATGGGAAATTCCCTGATGATTGCATCTGCCAAGATGGGAATGGATTTTGTGGCCTGTGCACCGAAGAAATACTTCCCGAACGCAGAGCTTGTGGCTCAGTGTGAGGAGTATGCAAAGGAGAGCGGTGCAACCATCACCCTCACCGAGGACGTAAAAGAGGGAACAAAAGATGCCGATGTTATCTACACCGATGTCTGGGTATCTATGGGTGAGCCGGACAGCGTATGGGAGGAGAGAATCCACGATCTGACTCCGTACCGTGTCACAAAAGAAGCAATGGCAAATGCAAAAGATACCGCCGTATTCCTGCACTGCCTGCCGTCCTTCCACGATCTGAAAACAAAGATCGGAAAAGAGATCCACGACCGCTACGGCCTGAACGAGATGGAAGTAACCGATGAGGTGTTTGAATCTGCGCAGTCGAGAGTATTCGAAGAAGCAGAGAACCGTATGCATACGATCAAAGCAGTTATGGCAGCGACCCTCGGAGCATAAAGTTTTGGGTGGAAAAACCGGAATAGACTGTGTATAATAGAATAACGAAGAAACACGCACAGCAGCGCTGCGGAAAACTCTTCCGCAGCGCTGCTGTTGATTTTACGAAACGAAGAAAGCGTGCTTCTTATGTGAGAAAGCGACACGAGGAGTGTGAAGATACGATATGCTGGAAAATAAGAGAGCCGAGACGCTGCGTCTTCTGCGGGAATCCGGAAAAAATGTTTCCGGACAGGAGCTGTGTGAACATTTTGGGATTTCCCGCACCGCAGTATGGAAGATGATGAATCAGTTGAAAGAAGAAGGATACGAAATTGAGGCTGTTCAGAATAAGGGATACCGTCTGTTAAATGAGCCGGATCTCGTAACGAAGGATGAGCTGGAAAGCCGCACGCATACGAAATATGTCGGACAGACGGTTTATTACAGCCGCGAGGTGGATTCGACAAACACGTGGGCGAAGCGGCTGGCGGAAGAGGGTGCGCCGAACGGTACCCTGACAACAGCCGAGACGCAGACTGCCGGAAAAGGCCGCCGCGGCAGAGTCTGGAAATCACCGGAGGGAACCTCTGTTTCGATGTCGATTCTGCTGTACCCGGATCTTGAGCCGGCCAAAGCACCGATGCTGACGATTGTAATGGGACTTGCCGTAGTGCAGGGTGTGCAAAAAGCGCTCGGTGTCGATACGAAAATCAAATGGCCGAACGACGCGGTGCTGAATGGGAAAAAGCTCTGTGGGATCCTGACAGAGATGAGTGCACAGATCGATTACATCAATTATGTTGTCATCGGAACCGGAATCAATGTCAATCAGATGGAATTTCCGGAAGAAATCGCGGAGATTGCGACCTCACTGGCGATAGAAATGGGTCATTCCGTCAACCGGGCGAAAGTGGTCGCAGCAGTGCTGGAGGCATTTGAGGAGGACTATGAAAAATTCCTGGAAGCAGGGGATCTCTCCGGGCTGAAGGAAGCATATGAGGCTGTGCTTGCAAACAAAGACCAGCCGGTGCGTGTACTCGATCCGAAGGAACCGTTCGAGGGCGTTGCACTTGGCATCACGCCGACCGGTGAGCTGCGCGTGCAAAAAGAGGACGGAACGATCACTGAGGTGCATTCCGGCGAGGTTTCGGTGCGAGGCTTATACAGCTACGTATAGAGAGACCGGAAAAGGAAGAGAAAGGAAAAATTATGTATTCAGATAATGAAAAAGTAGTGCTCTGCGGAGCAAGTGCATACGAACAGAAATATTATTTTAACCAGGATTTTGCATCCCTGCCACAGTCTGTGCAGGATGAGCTTCATGTCATGTGTGTTATGTTTACGGTGGAAATCGGCGGTATTTTTACCATGTGGTTCGACAGCGACGGAAGTCTGCAGTTTGAAACAGAGGCCGTAGACGCAGATGCGATGTACGACGAGATCGGCGGCGCGCTTCGGATTAAGCAGTATCAGGAAGAAAAAAAGGAGCTGCTGGAATCCCTGGAGCTGTATTACCGTGTCTTCTTCCTCGGTGAGGAGGTGCCGGAGGAGGCGCTGATGGAAGAGGACGGAGAGAAGCCGAATGGAAAATAAGAAACGTACACTGCAAAAGATGCCGCCACTGAAAATCGGAAACGTGGAGATGCCAAACCCACTCGTGCTTGCACCGATGGCGGGGGTGACGGATCTGCCGTTTCGTGTTCTGTGCAAGGAGCAGGGCGCGGGCCTGATCTGTATGGAAATGGTGAGCGCGAAGGCAATTTTATATAAGAATAAAAATACCGAGGATCTGATGACGATCGATCCGGGTGAGCATCCGGTGTCCCTGCAGCTTTTCGGCAGTGATCCGGAGATTTTGGGGCAGATTGCCGCGGAGATCGAAGAAAGGCCGTTTGATATTCTGGATTTTAACATGGGCTGTCCGGTGCCAAAGGTTGTCAATAACGGCGAAGGCTCGGCCCTTATGAAGGATCCGCATCTGGTGAGGGAAATCGTGACAAGCATGGTAAAGGCAGTGAAAAAGCCTGTAACCGTAAAGATTCGAAAGGGCTTTAACGAAGAATCGGCGAATGCTGTGGAAATTGCGAAGATCCTCGAGGACTGCGGAGTGGCCGCAATTGCGGTTCATGGAAGAACGAGAGCGCAGTTTTATTCCGGAAAAGCAGACTGGGATATCATCCGCCGGGTAAAAGAGGCAGTATCGATTCCGGTTATCGGAAACGGCGATGTGACAGATGCGGCAAGTGCCGAGGCACTGGTGGAGCAGACCGGCTGTGACGGAATCATGATCGGACGCGGCGCGGAAGGAAATCCGTGGATTTTTAAACAGATTCTTCATTATATGGAAACAGGCGAAACGCTTGCAAGGCCGACCCAGCATGAGGTAAAAGAAATGATGCTCCGCCATGCACGGATGCAGGTGGAATACAAAGGCGGCGCGATCGGCATCCGCGAGATGCGCAAGCATGTTGCATGGTATACGGCAGGCTTTCCGCACTCGGCAAAGCTACGCGCGGCGATCAATCAGGTGGAGAGCCTGCAGGCGCTGGAACAGATGCTGAATGAGTGGGAACGAGGATAAAAAATAAGTCAAAAAAGTACCTATGATATGCCAATATTGATATATCACGGGTACTTTTTCTATGCTATACTGACATTTAGAGGTATTGGGAATAAAAAAACAAAAGAGGGAGTGTAGTGTATGACTATCAAAGAACTTTTCGCACCGTCCGACATGACGGTGGGAAAGCCGTGGGAAAAGATTGTAGCTTTTACAATCCCTATGCTGATCGGCAACATTGCCCAGCAGCTCTACAACACGGTTGACAGTATTGTAATCGGAAAATATGTCGGGGACAACGCGCTTGCGGCAGTTGGAAGCGCCAGCCCGATCTTAAACCTGCTTCTGGTTCTGTTCGTCGGAATTTCCGTCGGCGCCGGCGTCATGGTGTCGCAGTATTTTGGGGCAAAACAAAGAAAAGAGCTTTCGATGACGATCGGAAACTGCGTCACGCTGACAGCAATTTCCTCCATCATTATTATGATTCTGGGAGCCGTCCTCTCAAGGCCGCTGCTGGAAATGCTGAAAACACCGGATTCCATCATCGACTGGTGCACATCGTATCTGGTGATCCTGATGGTGGGCTGTGCCGGCAGTGCGTACTATAACATTCTATGTGGTATCCTTCGCGGACTCGGCGATTCGATTTCGGCGCTGATTTATCTGCTGGTGGCAACGGTCATCAACATTGTATTGGATATTGTATTCGTTTCCCAGTTCCACATGGGCGTTGCCGGAGTTGCATACGCGACCGTGATTGCGCAGGCAATTTCTGCAGTACTCTGCATGTGGCGTCTGATGCGTATGACCGACATTTTTGATTTCAGGCCCAAATACCTGAAAATGAAAAAACAGTATTCGATGGAAATTATCCGCCTTGGTCTGCCGTCCGGTATTACCCAGGCGATCTTCTCCATGGCGATGGTTATCGTACAGTCGCTGACCAACAGCTTCGGTGAAATGGTTATCGCCGCGAATGTTATCATCATGCGTGTCGATGGCTTTGCAATGATGCCGAACTTTTCGTTTGGTACCGCGATGACAACGTATGCCGGTCAGAATGTCGGTGCACGCCGTATGGACCGCGTAGAGCAGGGCGCAAAACAGGGAACACTGATTGCTGTCGGAACCTCAACGACCATTACCCTTTTAATTGTTATTTTCGGCCATCATCTGATGGGAATCTTTACGAATACCACAGAGCTCGTAACATTAAGTGCCAATATGATGAAGATCCTTGCGGTCGGCTATATTGCCATGGCAATAACACAGTCGCTTTCCGGCGTCATGCGTGGAGCAGGCGATACGATGACCCCGATGTGGATTTCGATGGTTGTTACTGTTGTAATCCGTGTGCCGCTGGCATACGGTCTGGCCTTTCTGACCAGAACGCCGGAGCTGCCAAACGGACGATATCAGGTACTCTGGATTTCCATGCTGGTAAGCTGGTGCATGGGTGCGCTTCTGACGCTGATTTTCTATAAAAAAGGAAATTGGAAAAAGAAAGCACTGACAGGAAGCTCATCCGAAAAATAAAGGAAAAATAAGAGAAAGATGCAGGAAGGATTTGTGAAAAAGAAAATCTTTCCTGCGTTTCTTTTTTTCTTGACATTCCGTGGGCAATCCTTTATACTACTTTAATTGTTAGGATAGGCGGAGTCTATCCTTATTTCAACCGGGAATACTGAAAATACAGCGCATTTCCGGAGAGTTTACAGAATAAAATCAGATATGACTGGATACAGAAACGATAGAAAGGGTGTATAAAATGGAACAGAAAAAAACGATTCTTACCTATGCCGGCCTGAAAAAACTGGAGGACGAGCTTCACGATCTCAAAGTAAACAAACGTAGAGAAATTGCCGGTAAAATCAAAGAAGCAAGAGAGCAGGGAGACCTTTCCGAGAACGCCGAGTACGATGCAGCAAAAGATGAGCAGCGTGACATCGAGGCAAGAATTGAAGAGATCGAAAAAATCCTGAAAAACGCAGAGGTTGTTGTTGAGGACGAAGTAGATTCCGATAAGATCAATATCGGATGTAAAGTAGACGTACTGGATCTGGAGTATGACGAAGAAATTGAGTTCCAGATCGTTGGTTCCACCGAGGCAAACAGCCTGGAAGGAAAAATTTCCAACGAGTCTCCGGTAGGAAAAGCTCTGATCGGCGCGCACAAGGATGATATTGTCGATGTAGAAACACCGGCCGGAATTATGCAGTACAAAGTACTTTCTATCCAGAGAAATATCTAAAAAATACAAAGAAAAGGGAGTGAAGAGATTGACACAGCAGACACAGGAACAGGATATTAACCACTTACTGAAGGTTCGCCGCGAGAAACTTGCAGAGCTGCAGCAGAACGGAAGAGACCCGTTCCAGATTACAAAGTTCGATCAGACACATCATTCGCTTGAGGTGAAAGGTCTTTACGAGGCACATGAGACTGAGCTGTTAAAAGACCGCCAGGAGCCGAACGTAGAGGGAATGGATGAGGAGCAGGCGAAAGAAGCTCTTAAAAAGGATTACGAAGAGAGAAGAAATATCATGGACGCAAGCCCGATCCATGTGGCAATTGCAGGACGTATGATGTTTAAGAGAGTCATGGGCAAGGCATCTTTCTGCAATATCCAGGATTTACAGGGAAGCATCCAGGTATACGTTGCAAGAGATGCGATCGGAACAGAGTCTTACGCTGATTTTAAAAAATCGGATATCGGTGATATCTTCGGAGTGGAAGGATTTGCTTTCAGAACAAGAACAGGTGAGATTTCTATCCATGCAGAGAAAGTGACACTCCTCTCCAAGAGCTTACAGATCCTCCCGGAGAAGTTCCACGGTCTGACAGATGTAGATACCCGTTACCGTCAGAGATATGTAGACCTGATCATGAATGCAGAGTCTAAAGATACCTTTATCAAGCGTTCCAAGATTCTCAGTGCGATCCGCAAGTACTTAAGCGGAGAAGGATTCATGGAAGTTGAGACTCCAATGCTTGTACAGAACGCAGGTGGAGCAGCAGCAAGACCGTTCGAGACACATTTCAATGCCCTGAACGAAGATCTGAAGCTTCGTATTTCCCTGGAGCTGTACCTGAAGAGACTGATCGTCGGAGGACTCGAGAAGGTATATGAGATCGGACGTGTATTCCGTAATGAGGGTCTTGATACAAGACATAACCCGGAGTTCACTCTGATGGAGCTTTACCAGGCATTTACAGATTACCACGGCATGATGGATCTGACAGAGAACCTGTATCGTTTTGTCGCACAGGAAGTGCTCGGAACGACACAGATCGTATACAAAGGAATCCCGATGGATCTCGGTAAGCCGTTCGAGCGTATCACAATGGTTGACGCAGTGAAGAAATACGCAGGCGTTGACTGGAATGAAGTTGAGACTCTGGAGCAGGCAAGAGAACTTGCAAAAGAGCATCATATTGAGTTTGAAGAGAGACATAAAAAAGGTGATATCCTGAATCTCTTCTTTGAGGAGTTTGTAGAGGAGCATCTGCTTCAGCCGACGTTCGTTATGGACCACCCGGTTGAGATCTCGCCGCTGACGAAGAAAAAGCCAGAAAATCCGGAATATGTAGAGCGTTTCGAGTTCTTCATGAATGGATGGGAAATGGCAAATGCTTACTCTGAGCTGAACGATCCGATCGACCAGAGAGAACGTTTTAAAGCCCAGGAAGAACTGCTTGCCCAGGGCGATGATGAAGCCAATACAACAGATGAAGACTTCATGAACGCACTGGAGATCGGTATGCCGCCGACCGGTGGTATTGGATTCGGCATTGACCGTATGTGTATGCTTCTGACAGGAGCTGAGGCAATCAGAGACGTGCTGCTCTTCCCGACAATGAAGAGCTTGGATAAATAAACCTAGTGTTTATGCGGGGTTGAGGCATTTGAGTACGTCAAAGGACGCATTAAAAGACGCATTTTGACATAGTCATTTACATCAGTATGAAAGAGTACACAATCTGAAAAGAAAAAGATTCAATCAAATATGAACTACTAAGAGGACATTTTCTAAAGAAATTTAGAAGATGTCCTCTTTTTTGCGTTATGGAGAAAATGCATCATTTGTTATGAAGTCAAAGTGAAAGGAGCACAGCAATGAATGAATCAAAGAAGAAAGATAGATATGAGGATGCAAAAAAGTTTGTAAGATATTCAGATGGTGCAAAAATGTACAGTATGGGAATGACAAAATTTCAAGAAGTGGCTAAGGATGCCAAGGCTTGTTATAAAATTGGTCAGCTTGTACTTGTTAATACAGAAATATTGGATAAGTATCTTGAAACTTTTCATATTACAGATTCTGAGTTTTATAAGTAGGTGATGTTATGGTAAATACATTGAGTGGTTCAGTTTGTGCCTATAGAAAAGAAACTGTAAAACCAAGATTTATTCGTATTGATGAGGTAATGGCTTTATTAGATGTAACACAAGATGAGGCAATGGATATAGCGTTGGCTGCTGGAGCAAGATATCAGCTTGCAAAGATTATATTAGTACATAAGGAAAGGTTGATGAAATTTATGAAACATTCTGCAAGAGTTCCTAGTTCAAATAAAATTGTGGAAAAGAAGTTTGTGAGAATCGGTGAGGGTTCAATGACTTACAGCATAGGACATCATAGATTTATCGAAATGGCTAGAGCAGCTGGAGCTGTATATAAGATAGGCGAAGCAAAAGGAAATACTATTCTGATTAATCTGGAGGTGTTTGATGAATATATGGAGCAATTCAGAGAACCGCCAACAGAAATGAAACATCCATTGCCAAATGTGAAAGGAGACTGATGAATGAGTTACTCATATAAGTGCTATTCAGATACAAAGGATTTTATGAAAAAATTTGTCAATGCAGAGGAAGGAGCGATTATTTATGGGATAAGTAAATCGAGAATCATAGTAATTGCGAGAGAGGCAGGAGCAGTCTATAAAGTCGGTAATTCAGCATTAATCAATACGGAATTATTTGAAAAATATCTTGAACGATTCAGAGAGCCGGCAAGAGAACTGCCTAAGCATACATGGAACAAATTAAAGGAAATGACAAATACACCAAAAACTGGTGAAAATTCGTAAAAATACACCAGTGGTGTCACTTCCGTAAAATTAAAGTGCATTGTAGAATATCAATTGTCCAAGAGAGATTGGACATAACAATTGAATAATCAGTTACAGATTTGCAAAGTAGTTTGCACTACAGAATTTCTGTAGGTAGTAAAATTACGGGGCATGTACCTGGAGGATGAAAGTCACAGCTATCATATTAGTAGTCTGATGGATCGAAAGATGAAGGGCGAGAAGCTGGATGGAAATCTGGTAAAAGGAATCGGCATGTTGCGTAAGGATAATTAACCACAGAGGGCGAGAAGTTCGTCCTTATCTTCAAAAGGCTAAAAGAAGAGATAGTGCTTCTGATAATTCAGAAGGGCGTCGTGAAACACATTTTGTGGCTCGTCTGTAACTCCCGGAGGTGAGAACACCTCTTTGTACACGGGGCGATATAGGAGTCTAGAAGACTGGCGTGTACCTACATGCTTAGCGTTAAGCATAGCCATGTAGACTATATCACTTCCAAATTCAAATTTTGTCTATATGGCAACTAATTTGAAGGAGGATAAAGTGATGATGGGATTTAGCATAGCATTTATAATTATTGTTCTTATCGTATTGTATTCATTAGCAAGGACAGCAGGTGAGTCGGACAGGACAATGGAACAGATAAGAGAGCAATCACTCCTTGGAAGGGAGGAGAGCTCTGGTGGGAACAGTTGAAAAAAGAGATAAGCATAAGAAACGCGGGTTTGTATCTCCAGAAGAAAAGCTTGAAAGAGAATTAAAAGATTGTATGCATTGTAGATTCTTCTGGGGACATAACAACAGATGTGCCAATGGAACATGTTGTAAACCATCTAAGAAAAAAGAACAGAAACTTCCGACGGAATGTGTCGGATGTCCATATTATCGAGGGAATGGTTATTGTTTTCCTTGTATGCGAAAGCTGATAGGAAAGTAGGTGGTTAAGATGTTCAAGTGGCTGTTTAAGAAGAAAGGATGTGCAAAACACATGAATAACAAGTTAGAAGTAATCGGCATTGATCATGGATGGTCAATGATGAAAACAATCTCTCAGGTATTTGTCACAGGTATTAAGGAGATTACAACAACTCCGGCACTTTTCGGCGATGTACTTGAGTATGAAGGAAAGTTCTATAGGGTTGGAACTGTGAGGCAGGAAGTAAAGGATACAAAGGTCGAAGATGACAGTTTTTATCTTCTCACTCTTGCAGCAGTTGCTAAGGAACTTAAAAGAAGAGGTCTAGCAGAGGCAAAGGTATTTCTTGCTGTAGGACTTCCACTTACAAGATTTGGAGCAGAGAAGAATGATTTTATCAAGTACCTGACAAAGAATAAGCGTGTAAGCTTCAAATATGAGAATGAGTCATATCATATTGAAATTGATGATGTGGCAGTATTTCCTCAGTGCTATGCAGCAGTAGTGGACAAGATTCCTGCTATGGCAAAGAAAACACTGATAGTAGATATTGGAAGCTGGACAATCGACATTATGCCGGTAATCAACAAGTCACCGGATGAATCAAAGTGTGTGACGATTCCAAAAGGTCTTATTACCTGTATGCGTTCTATCAATGAGCAGTGTGTAAGACAGCTTAACGGAGAGGTAGACGAGTCAGAGATACAGAACATCATGCGATATGGCAGGTCAGATATTGATGATGAATACTTTGCCATTATCAAGGCAGAGATAGAGGATTTTGTTGATAAGGTATATAACTCAATCCGTGAGTTTGGGTATAACTTAAAGACTACACCGATTGTATTTGTCGGTGGCGGGGCAGTTGTGATGAAGAATTTTGGTAGTCATGATGCTAAGAACATTTCCTATAACCTTGATGTAAAGGCAAATGCAAGAGGATATGAGCAGCTTGCCACAATGGGACTTAAAAGCACTAAGCGATTATCATAAGGAGGCAGATGATGGGAAGAAGACTTGAATATGAAGTAAAAACTTCTGTCCGCCTCAATATGAGCAATCCTCAGCATGTGAAAATCAATGATGTGATTCAGAACCTTGATCCGAAGATTTTCAAATCTAAGAACCAGTTCATCATAGATGCGATTCAGTTCTACATTGATAATTATGGAAAAGAAACTTTTGTTATCAAGAAGAAGGAAAAAGAGAGGGCTGAATATATCCGGTCAGAAGATATTGATGACATTAAGGAAGAAGTCATTGAAGCAGCAACCAATGAGGCTAGGAAAGAGGTCATAAGGCTGTTAGGCGGAGTGATATCCGGGATGAATGTTGGTCAGCCGGTAATAATGCAGGCAGCCAATAGTGAAGCACAAGAACCTACAGAAGATGTTATGGACGATGCAGATGTTGCAGGACTTGCAATGGGATGGATGTCGAAAGGAGACTGATTATTATGAGAAGAGTTATGGGAGCCGTAGGAACAGTAATTTTAGAGATACTCAAGTGGATATTAAGGATAATTCTTGGAGCATTGAAGCTGGTCTTAGGACTTGCCAGAATAATTCTTCTTCTATTCGCTATGGTGGCAAGGATATTTCTTTCATTCGTAAGAATGGGCACATTCTGAGAGGAGGTGAGCGTATGCAGGTAAAGGGTTTATTCTTAAATTATAAGAAAAACAGAAGACTTATGCAGTATTTCTTTAAAATAAGAGAGCTGGTATAATGAAAGGAGTTTAAGATGCACAGAATACGGGACAGTCCTATGTGTCCCGTGCATTACAGATAAATAGTTCACCGCAAGGGTGGATGGCACGGAACACATAGCCCGTCCCTCTTGCGGAGAAGGGATGGGTGATTACTATGAAGAAGATAAGTATTATCTTATTATCCGCAGTACTGGTCTTTTCAATGGCTGCCTGTAATGGTGGTAAGGAAAAGGCTGATAATCAGACAGAGAAACAGACGGAAAGCGTAAAGCCAACTGAAGAAGTAGCAATGGCAACGGAAGTTGTCACAGAGGTCACAACCGAAGCTGGAAGTGAAGAGACAGAGAAAGATATTGCCGAGGTTAAAGATTCAGAAGAGAAGACGGATAAGGAAGATAACCAGTCTGCTGATAATGAAACTGCTTCAAAGCAGAAAGAAAAGTCAGAGCAGAATGACGAGTCGGAACAGAAAGCTCCTGCAAGTGGTAATAAGGAAGCTGGTGGAAATCAGAGTAATGCAGGTAATGGTGGTCAGACTACAGACATTCCGAAAGACAATGTGAGCAATCCAAAGCCTGCATCCGTGGCGTACAGTCCACAGAATGTTGTGTCACTTGCAACAGCAAAGTGTCAGGCAGGAGGGATGATTACCACACAGCAGAATTTACAGAATCATTTGAATGACGGCAGTATCACGCAGGAAGAGTACAATGAGTATTATCCTTACGATGGTATGGAAGGCTCTTATTATAGTGTGTTTGTAGAGACAGACCTCAACAAAGCAAGTACCATTGATGGACAGCGGTTATCATCTGAGGATGCAATTGCAGAATATATTGCAAGTATGTTACTTTTGGAAACAGATCCGGTATTCTACATCAGTTATGATGGAGTTTACACGACAGGCGGCACAAACTATTACGAGTTTCGATGTCACAGATAAATAAAAACGAATAGAAGCAGAAGGAAGAAAGATGTAAGCCATAAACTTATGTCTTTCTTTTTTTATGCGTAAATTAAGGAGGAAAGAGCACATGAAACAGAAACTAAAGCGTTTTATGGCAGGATTTATGGCTATGCTCACACTGGTTGGAACACTCTTTACGAATGGAACAACAGCATTTGCAGCCAGTCCGCAGGCAAATATTGCGTTCTGGAATGCGTCAGTCAAAAATTCCGGAGAAGTAAGTGAGCTGAAGCCCGGATATAATCATGGTAAGATTCTGTATTCAATTCTTGACGGAAATTCTGCATATTGTATGAATTTCGGATTAAGAGCAGATGGCGGTCAGCTTATGAACAGCTACGATGATGCGAGCACATCAATGTCAGCACAGCAGAGAAAGCTTTTAAGTTACTGCCTTTATTATGGGTTTAACAGTACACAAAAGGCGGCACCAAGCAATAGTCAGTGCAATGAGTATATCGCAACTCAGGCAATGGTATGGGTTATTGTAGCAGATATCTTTGGAACCGGAAGTGGTGATTCGGCAGCAAGAAAGCTCTGTAACACAGCACCAAGTCCTGATTCTTCATACAGCTATTATGAGAGACTCAGGGACAATATCAACAGTTCCTACAATGCAACGCTTCCAAGTTTTGCATCACGCAGAACCAGTGAGGCACCAACTTATGAATTAAAGTGGAATGAGGGAAGTCAGAGATTTGAAACAACATTATCTGACAGCAATGGTGTTTTATCGGATTTTGATTTTGGCATCAGCGGATATTCTGTTGATAAGAATGGCAACAGTATTACAATCTCTTCAACGAGCGTGAATACTACAGCTACAACAGGAACATTCACATCCAATGCTGGCAAGGTTGAGACAACATCAAGCTGTGTATTCTGGCTTACAGGAAAGAGCGGATATCAGGAGTTTATTTCTGAAAGACCGACAGCAGATCCTATCAAAGCATATATCAAGGTCAAGACAGAGAATATCGGATATGGTGAGCTTACAAAGACAGATGAGTCAAGCGGAGTGAAGCTTTCCGGTGCAGTCTATGGAATCTATTCTGACAGCGGATGCACAAACAGAATACAGACCATGACAACAGATGGAAACGGATATGCAAAGTCAGCTGCACTTGTCGCAGGTACTTATTATGTAAAAGAGATTACCGCACCAAAGGGATATGTCCTTTCCGGTAAAGTTCATACACTTACTGTAAAAGCAGGACAGACAACGGGAATCTCTGCAACAGATAAAGAGCAGCTTGGAGCAATCACAATCTATAAAGAGGGTGAGGTGCTTAGCTCATGGAATGGAAGTAACTTCACTTATGAGAAAAAGAAGCTTTCCGGAGCAGCATTTAAGGTAACTGCTGGAGCAGATATCTATAAGGCAGATGGTACAAAGGTGTATAGTGCTGGCGATGTTGTGGCAGAAAGCCTTACAACAGGAACTGACGGACAGGTGGTATTATCTGACCTTCATCTTGGAACTTATGTGGTAACTGAGATTAAGAGCATTGACGGGTATACAATCAATACCACACCTCAGACAGTAGCAGTTGAGTATAAGGACCAAACTGTGACAGTACAGTATGAATCAACTACGATTGAGAATACAAGACAGAAAGCCGATGTATCTGTCGTAAAGAAGGACTCTGACACAGAGAATCCTCTTGATGGTGGCAAGTACACACTTTATGCCGGAAATGACATCAAAAACTATGCCGGACAGGTTATTGTGACAAAGGGTACAGCTCTTGAGACAGTAACTACAGGTGAGGACGGAAAGGCAAGCTACAGCGTGGATCTGCCAATCTCTAACGGATATTATATCTCAGAGACACAGGCACCATACGCTTATATCAGAAACCAGTCTGATGTGTATAGTTTCAACTTCAATGTATTGCCTGAAACACAGGCAAAGGCATCATTCAGCCACACATTTAAGAATGACAGAACTACAGCTAAGATTCACATTTACAAGGTAGATAAGGAATCGGGCAAGGCAGTTCCACAGGGTGATGCAAGCCTTGAAGGAGCAGTTTATGGTCTTTATGCCAGAAACGATATCGTGCATCCGGACGGAGCAACAGGTGTTGTATTTAAAGCAGGGGACTTAGTTGCAACTCTTACAACAGATAAGAATGGCGAGGCAGAGGTAAATAACCTTTATCTTGGCAACTATTATGTGAAAGAAATCACACCATCAGAAGGCTATCTTCTTGATGAAGAGGAGCATGATGTAGTATGCGACTACGAGGGAGACTTAGTAGCAGAGGTATCAAGAAGTACAACTTCCGCAGAGCAGGTCATCAAGCAGCCATTCCAGCTTATCAAGGTATCGGACAATGGCGATGATACTGAAGCAGGACTTCTTGCAGGAGCAGAGTTTACAGCTTACTTAAAATCATCTTTACCTGTAAAGGAAGATGGAAGCTATGACTTTGATAAGGCAACTCCAGTAGTAATCGGTGAAAATGGAGCCACAACAATCACATCAGACGACAAAGGACATGCAGTATCCATTGCAATTCCTTATGGAACTTATGTGGTAGTAGAGTCAAAGACTCCGCATAACATGAAGACAATCAAGCCATTTGAGGTAAAAATCAGCGAGAACCATCCTGACAAGCCTCAGACATGGAGAGTATTCCTTGACAGGGAGTTTACTGCAAAGCTTCGTGTAATCAAGAAGGATTCCGATACAAAGCAGACAGTACTTGTACCAAATGCAGAGTTTAAGATCTTCAATATTGATAAGAATGAATATGTGAAGCAGTACACAACTTATCCGTCAAAGGTCGAGCATACTTCATTCTTTACTGACGATGATGGAGATTTAATCTTACCTGAAGCACTTAAAATCGGTAACTACCGTATTGAGGAAGTATCTGCACCATACGGATATGTTGTAAATGATAAGTATGTCAGCATCTCTGTTGATACTGATACAGCATTTGAAACAGATGGTGATACAAATGATGCAATCATTACTGTGGAATATTCCGATGCCCCTGCAGTCGGAGAGTTGACTGTAGAAAAGAAGGGCGAGGTACTTGACGGATTTAAGGGTGGACTCCTTGCAAGCTCATATGAGAAAGAGTTTGTTTATAAGGAAGGCTCACTTGCCGGAGCAAAATTCAAAGTTTATGCTGCCGAGGATATTTACACAGCAGACAACCAGAAGGATGCAGACGGAAACCGCATTAAGTATTACAGCAAGGGAGACCTTGTGACAACTCTTACAACTGGCAAGGATGGAAAGGCAACAGCTAAGAATCTTCCTCTTGGACAGTACAGGGTTGTGGAAGTGGAAGCTCCATACGGATATGTATTAAATCCGAATGAGCAGAAAGTGACATTCACATATGTGGATGATAAGACACCTGTTATCAAGGAAAGCCTTACTTTCTCAGATGACAGACAGAAGCTTGATATGTCAGTGACTAAGCTTGATGCAGAAGATAACACACCGATTGCAGGTGCAGTATTTGGTCTTTATGCAGATGAGGATATCAAGAATGCTGATGGCAGGGTTATTATCGAGAAAGGTACACTTCTTGAGAAGGCAACATCTGATGAGAATGGAAAGATTGCTTTTGTTAAGGATTATCCATTTGCAAAATATGTTGCAAGGGAGCTTGTAAAGCCTGCCGGATATGTGACAAATGAGGAAGCAGTAAACTTTGATACAAAATATCAGGGACAGGATGTTAAGACTGCTGTATATAACAGCAAGTATAAGAACACTCCTACAACCTTTGAGTTTACAAAGACAGATATCACAAGCGGTGCAGAGCTTACAGGTGCAACACTTACTGTACTTGATAAGGATGGAAATGTGGTAGACACATGGACATCTGATGCTAAGGAAGCACATGTAATCAAGAGACTTGTAGTTGGAGAGACTTACACTCTTCGTGAGGAATTTGCTCCTTACGGATACCTCAAGGCAACTGATATCCAGTTTACAGTAGAGGATACAGGCAAAGTGCAGCATGTAGAGATGAAGGATGAAGTACCTACAGGTTCCATTGTCATCAATAAGGATGGCGAATTTGTAACAGATACTACTCTTATGAAGGGTTACTGGTATGACTTTATCTTCAATTTCTTCAAGGACAGCCTTGCAGGAGTAACTTTTGATGTATATGCAAAAGAGGATATCGTAAGTGCTGACGGACTTGACACTGTATATCATAAGGCAGGAGACAAGGTGGCAACCATCGTGACAAATGATAAGGGTATCGCAAGAATTGATGACCTTCCACTTGGCAAGTATTATCTTGTTGAGACAAAGACCATTGATGGATTTGTATTAGATGATACACCGATTGAGGCAGACCTTTCCTATATCGACCAGAATACAAAGGTTGTTTTCGCAGGAATGGATGTGACAAATGAGCGTCAGAAAGTGCAGATTACTGTTACAAAGACTGATTCAGAGACAAAGAAAGAGCTTGAAGGTGCTGTATTTGGTTTGTATGCGAAAGAAGATATCGTAAATAAGGATGGAAAGGTTATTGTCAAAGCAGATACACAGATTGAGAGAGGTGTTACTGGAAAGGATGGCAAAGTAACATTTACCTCTGACCTTCCGCTTGGACAGTATTATGTCAAAGAGATTGAGGCACCAAAGGGCTATGTGAAGTCTGATAAGATTTTTGATGTGGATGCTTCATATCAGGGAGATAAGGTAAAGGTTATCGAGTTTAAGGCAGCATTTGAAAATGCACCGATCAAGGTAGAGATTTCAAAGACTGATATCACAGGCGAGAAAGAATTACCTGGAGCAAAGCTTTCAGTTATTGATGCTGATGGAAAGCTTGTTGAGAGCTGGACATCAGAGGCAGGAAAGACTCATATGATTGAGAGACTTCCTGTCGGAAAGTACACACTCAGAGAGGAATCTGCACCATATGGATATAAGGTGGCAAGTGATGTGACCTTTGAAGTAAAGGAGACAGCAGAAATCCAGAAGGTATCCATGAAGGATGAGCAGGCAGTCGGTAAGATTGTCATTGAGAAAACTGACAAAGTAACCGGAAAGCCAATCGAGGGTGTTGTATTTGAAGTAAGAGATAAGGACGGAAAGGTGCTTGATACACTCACTACTGACAAGAATGGTCATGCAGAGAGCAAGGAGCTTCCTATCTGTACTTACAACGAGGATGGAACTTTTAAGGAAGATATCCATTATACAGTAGTTGAGACAAAAGCAGCTGACGGATATATCCTTGATGAAACAGCCCATGATGTAACTCTTCGATATGATGACAATGCACCGGATGTTGTTGTAGCAACTCTTAAGCTTGTCAATGTACCGACAGAGCCTAAGCTTCCACAGACAGGCGACAATGCAAATCCGCTTCTTTATCTTGGAATTGGTGCACTTGCACTTATTACAGGTGTTGGAGTCGGACTTCGTGGAAGAAAGAAAAAGAATAAACAGTAATAATTAACCTTGCGGGGAATGTAAGCCAGTGACTTATGTTCTCCGCTTTTTTGATTTGGAGGACAAACAGTGGTAGGAGAAAGAATCAGATATTACAGAAAACGACAAAAAATGACACTCAGGGAACTGGGCGAGAAAAGTGGTTTTGAAAATAGAGGTGATGTAAGAATTGCCCAATACGAAAATGGTTCAAGAGTTCCAAAGACGGGAACGTTGAACAGGATTGCAAAGGCACTTGGTATTCCGCCAGAAGAATTATTCTGTGAGAACTGTAGAAAGTGCATGTTTCTCAAGAATTATTACAGAAAGAAAAGAAAATCTCATACCACTTTTGATATGGGAATCGAAGAAGACAACAGTTACAGAGAACACAATAATCCCGATGATGAGGGAATTTTATATGACAATTTAGATTAAGGAGGAACCGTAATATGATGAATTACGAGATTTTTAAGGAAGTAGTAAAAGAAAAGTTTATGGATTATATGCCTGAGAAATTCAAAGGAATGGAGCTTGTGGCAGAGCCAGTGGAAAAGGTGAATGTGACTCTTGATGGCATCATCTTAAGAGAAGAAGGCAGGAACATTTCGCCTACGATTTATATCAATGACATGTATAAGAAGTATCAGGACTGTGGTGATCTTGAGGAAACACTTATGGCTGCATGTGATTTTATGGAAAGGGCATATGAGCAGGCTCCGGTTGTTGATGTGGACAGCATTATGAAGGATGCTAACGAGAAGATTGTATTCCAGCTCATCAATACAGAGCAGAATAAGACATTTTTGGAACAGGTGCCGCACAGAGAGTTCCAGGATCTTTCTATTGTGTATAAGGTAATAATCAGTGCAGATAAGGATGCGGTGCAGAGTTCAAAAATTACAAATGAATTTGCGAAAAGACTTGGAATGAGCGAGGAACAGCTCTTTAAGTGTGCAGCGGAAAACACAAGAAGACTCTTCCCACCTGTCGTTCGTAGCATGAATGACATTATGAGAGAAATGTTTGCAAGAGATGGGATGCCACAGGAGATTGCAGATATGATGATAGCCGAGATTCCACCAGAGCAGACGATGTGGGTGATTTCCAATGAAAAGGGTATCAATGGTGCAGCATCCATGCTTTATGAGAATGAGCTTCATGAGCTGGCAGAGAGTTTAGAGAGTGACCTTTATATTCTCCCTTCGAGCGTGCATGAGGTTATTGCAGTATCTTCAGATATGGGAAGCCCTGAGATGCTTGCACAGATGGTAGTCGAGGTAAATATGCAGGAGGTGTCTTTGGACGAGAGACTTTCCAATCAGGTATATCACTATGATAAGGATTTAAGAAAACTCACACTTGCAACTGATACACCTAACAAGAGACTTGATGGTATCGTTGCAGAACCTCCCCTTGTATATGATGCGAAGGAAAAGTCCAGATAGGAGGCAGTTATGGAGCAGGAACTTACAATGGAAGAACTCATTGCTCTCATAAACAGCCAGAAAGGTGATTTTGTTATCCGTGTCGAGTTTGGAGAGGAGGCGGTGTCTGATGCCAAAGAAGAATGACTTCAAGCTTGATGTGGTTTCGGTAAGACTTGTAAAGGATGCTCCGATTTATTCGGAGCACACTTTTAACAATCCGGCGGATATAGCTGCTGTCATGGGAGACTGTATGTGCCAGTTTGACAGGGAAGTAGTGTGTGTGGTCAATCTAAGGTCAGATTTAAAACCTATCAATGTGCATTTTGCAAGTGTTGGTTCTTTAAATGAGGCAATGGCACATCCGAGAGAGCTGTTTAAATCAAGTATCCTAAGCAATGCGGCAAGCATGATGTTAATCCATTGTCACCCATCCGGGAACGTATTTCCAAGTAAGGCTGATACCATGATGACAGACCGCATGAACAAGCTGTGTGAACTGATGGGAATACCACTCATTGACCATATCATAGTCGGTGGAGACAATCGTGAATTTTTCAGTTTCAGGGAAAAAGGCATGATTGATAATCCTAAGATTACCCTGAGCACAGATTACCGGACACTTGATATCAAGTCACCGCTTGTAGCAGAGCAGGGAAAGGCAAGGTGAAAGCATGGATGGAAGATTTACGGATGAAGAGCTTGCCATAGCAAAGAGTGTTGACCTGTGTGCAGTTGCAGAAAGTCTTGGGTATACAGTAAAGAGGATTGGCAAATACCACACTTTAAAAGAGATGGATTCCATCCGCATTTACAACAGAAGCCATTGGTACAGATGGTCAAGGCAGTTTGACAAAGGCAACAATGGCGGCTCACAGATAGATTTCTTGCGGGTGTTTTGTGGAATGAGTGTAAAAGAGGCTGTGTTCTGGCTTTTAGATTTTGCAGGATATAGAAGGATCGAGAATCCTGTAAAGCAGCCACTTGTTCATCAGGTATCGCAGAAGCAGGCAGAGGAGAGAAAGCCATTTGTCCTACCGGAACCGGCGGGAGATAATTCCTATCTTATTTCATATCTGAATCAGGAGAGAGGAATCAGCAGGACTGTCATAGATCTGTTTTTAAAAGATGGACTGATTTATGAGAGCAGGCATTACCACAATGTTGTTTTCAAAGGAAATGATAAAAATGGAGTGACAAGATTTGCAAGTATGCGGGGAGTGTTTGATAAGCAGGGTAAGCCATTCAAGTGTGATGTCACAGGCAATGATAAAAACTATGGATTTAATGTAGTAAATGTTAACAGTACAGAGCTTGTAGTATTTGAGGCTGCAATCGACCTTATGAGTTATGTGGATATCTTCACGGATTATGAATCAAATAAGCTGGCACTTGGGATGCTTGCAGATGCACCACTTGAGACTTTTCTTCGGGAACATCCGCAGATTACTTCCATCCGGTTCTGCCTTGATGGAGATGAGCCGGGGAGAAAAGCAGCAGCTGAACTTATGAGAAAGTATTATGAGCTTGGATATGAGGTAGAAGACTGTCCGCCTCCAGCCGGATATAAGGATTACAACGAGTGGCTTGTGGCGGCAAAGCTTAATCTTAATCAAATGAATCAGAGAGCAGATGAACCGGTCAGGGCATGAGAACTTGGATTTTGATGTGTGGGGGCAGAAAGCGCCCCCAAAACAGCAAAGTGGGGGCAGAAAGCGCCCCCAAAATGTCAAAGTGGGGGCAAAAAGCGCCCCCGCAATTCGGACACGATAAAAACCGGATTGAATTCAGTATAAAAGTGGGGGCAGAAAGCGCCCCCAAAATAACAAAGTGGGGGCAGAAAGCGCCCCCAAAGTAGCAAAGTGGGGGCAAAAAGCGCCCCCACTTCCATAAACAGAGGGTTTTAGGGAGATTTTCTCCCTAACTAGATGGCATTAGGACAGAGATGTCTCTAATGCGTATCTAGCAGTCGCCGGGGACTAACTGGAGACTGGAGCTTTGGTGAATATTTACTAAACACGGATAAGGAGGTGCAAGGAAGCAATGGATGCAGAAGTTACGCTATTTTCAAAACCAGAAGAACTGATTGCCTGGGCAGACACATTTGATATCTTACTTAACCCTTCGATAGAAGATGCTGCAATATTGCTTAACTATATGGAAGGTCATGATTATGCTATTGGCATAGATTCTGATGGGAAGATGTACAGACAGGATGTAGCTGAGGAGAATGGTGAAATTGAACCATACCCGATAGATGATGTTATAGATACTGTTTGTGAATGGAACTATGAACTGATACTTGATGCTGATGCACACAGGAATGATCCAAAGGATTTTAAAGATTACAGTGAGTTTCAGGATAAGTATGACAGTTTGAAAGCAGATGAAAAGAGGCTGGACAGGTTGTTTGAAAAGACCTGTTATGCAAAGGAGATTGATGAAATGGCGGCTGCTTTGGTGGAATCATTCATTAGCCATCTAAGTAGCAGGGATGATTCGGAAAAAGCTGCGGTGACAGTTGCAGAAGGAATTAATGATTATAGTACGGGTAAGAGAGGAAGGTGAGTCTATGGCAGATAAAGTTCATTGTATTAGGAAAACACTAAGACTAATGCCAGAGGAAGCCAAGATGCTTGCAAAAAAGGCATGTGATAATGGAATGAATGAGGCTGAGTATATCCGTCTTCTTATCAGTCAGAAACCAAATGATTATCCGGAAGTAAGGAAGATTCTGAAGGAACTCATTAATGAAGTCAACAGAATTGGAATAAATATCAACCAGATAGTATTTAACAATAATGCCGGGCTGTATTCCAAGGAAGATAAGACACAGCTGATAGCTTATATGCGAAAACTGAATCAGAAGGTAGATGAGGCGGTGGTAAAGATTGGCAATCAGTAAAATCCTTAATATGAAGGATTGTGGTGGGCATTTTCACGGAAAACATCTGAAGAGATCTCTTGATTATGTGATGAATCCGGAGAAAACACAGGATGGAAGGCTCGTTGGTGCAATCAACTGTCAGGTCGATTCTGCTTTTGAACAGATGAAAGCTACAAAACGGAAGTTTGGAAAAGTTGATAAAAGGCAGGGATATCATATCATTCTCTCATTTAAGGAAGATGAAGTGAATCCTGATACGGCATTTGAGATAACCCGCAGATTCGTGGAAGAGTATCTTGGAAAATCATATGAGGCAGTATATGTGGTGCATGATAATACAGCACATGTTCATTCACACATTGTATTTAACAGTGTGAGTTTTGTGGATGGGAAAAAGTATCGCTATGAAAAAGGAGACTGGGCAAAGTATATCCAGCCAATCACGAATAAGCTGTGTCAGGAATATGGTCTTTCGATCATTGATGTTGATGATGGCAGTAAGGAAAAAGAGCATGAAAGCTATAAGGACTGGAGCGAATATCGTGAAGGCAGTTTTGTATGGGCAGATATGATTAAGAGAGACCTGGATTCCTGCATACTGCAGGCAGGAAATTATGAGCAGTTTCTGGAGCTGTTATCTGACAAAGGATATGAGGTCAAGCAGGGAAAGTATCTGGCGGTAAAGCCACAAGGAATGACGAGATTTCGCAGATGTAAGACATTAGGTGACATGTATTCTGATGAGGTAATCCGGGAAAGGATAGAAAAAGAGGATATTTCATTTTACCGGGAACAGCAGAAAGAAGTACAACCGGTTCTTTGTAAGTGTAAGGTGAGAAGATACCGAAGGGCAAAGATGTCGGGGCTTCAAAAGAGATACTATGCAAAGCTATACCGGATAGGAAAGCTGAAAAAGAAGCCATACAGTCAGGTATGGAAGTATAAGGATGATATCCGTAAGATGCATAAACTGCAGGAGGAGTATTTGTTCCTTGTAAATCATGACATTCATTCAGCAGAGGAGCTTGTCAGTGTAATCAGCTCATTGACAGATAAAAGAAAAGAAGTTTCAGCAGAGAAAAGCCGCATTTATAAGGCTAGGGAGAGAAGTCGAGAACTTTTTGATATAGCAGATGATATGAAAGAGTTAGAACCTGCTGAGAAGTCTTTCCTCCAGGGAGATGAATTTTTTACGGATGAGCATTTGCAATGGGAAACTTTGAAACAGAAGCTTTTATCACAGGGATATAGCCTTGAAGAGGTGGAAGCACTGCGTAAACATTATAAAGAGGAGTATTCCAAAGCATGTGCAAAAGAAAGGGCAGTATTCAAAGAGTTGAATATTGGTAAATCTATATGGAAGAGTCTTATTCCAGACAGCGTATCAGATGGAAAAGATGCACAGTACAACAAAGAGACAATACGAGACAGGAAAGAGCAGCCAGAACGTTAGGCTGTTTTTTTAGTAGTTAGGAGGCATATATGGAAGAAAACAGAGAACCGCTTAGTGCGATAGCAATCGAGAAAAAATTGCAGCTTCTCCGAAATAAGCATTTTAGTGAAGATACGATTGCTCTTGTAAAAAGTGATTATGAATATGGACTGAAAGAGGAGGAGATCAGCCTTTATCTCAATAAGTCATACGACATTGAACAGATGAAGATTTTATCGGAATGTCTGCACAAGGATGTTCCAAAAGATGTGATTGATATTATCAAGAATACCAAGTATTCGGTTCATCAGATGCAGGTGTCCCTTGAATTTTATGAAAAGGGTGTACCTGTTCAGACAATTAAGGAGGTTATGGACAAAGGGGAAAAACCTATTACCATGCGACGATTATATGAGGAAGTTCTGGAACAGCTGAATAAAGTCAAGAAACAGATTCCGGAAGAGTCTGAGTATGTGAAAGCACTTATTTCTCAGATGGATGAAGTGGTTGCAAAGATAAATCATCAGAATGAAAGGTATGATGCCTTGAATAAGAAGCTTTCTGAAATAGAAACGTCCAAAGATGACGAGGAAGTCAGGGAGCGTCTGGTCAAGGAGAATCAGGATAAGGATGCTCTTATCAACAGTCAGCAGAATGAACTGAATAAGGCAAGCAGTACGATTGCAAGACTCAGGGATGATATTGAGAAAAAGGATAAGGAGATGAAGCGTATGGGAGACAGAATAGAGTCATTGGAAGATAAGATCATAAGTGTTGCCACAGAGAATAAAAAAGAAGCAGAAAGTAAGGCAGAGCCGCAGGAAAGCCAGTCCGTATCACAGGCAGATAAAAAGATGGTTGATACAGTTGCAGTTCCTCAGAATATGCAGGCTGTGGCAAACGGGATTCCGGTCTATTATCAGATTCCGGTAGTTGATGGTACTGGAAATGTGGTGCAGAGACTTCCGATTGAGAGAAGTGTGAGAAAGAGCAGCAACAGCGGAGTGGTGAGCCTTTTTGCAAGACTGTCATTTAAGAAAAAGTCAAGGGCAGACATTGTAAAGCTGGTTGCATCGGGAGACCTTGTTCCGGCGCAGCTTGTGCAGATTAAGAGTGCAATAGAAAAGGGACTTACTGAGTCACAGCTTGTAGAGCTTATAAACAACAACATTTCAGCGGAAAAGATGAAGGAGATCATTGAGATTGCTGTGCTTGAAAACAGCATGGCAGATTAGGAGGAACTTATGAATTTAGCAGTAGTAAATGAAGCAGTAACAGAGATGAATGGTGTGGAGCATCAATTTACAGAGGAAGAGAAAAACTTTGTTGTCCAGTTCGCATTCAGAAGCGGCAGCAAGGAAGACACGATTTCTCTTATTGAAGCTTTGGCACATTCAGCGGATAAGGCTGAGTCGGACGAGATTATGGTCACATACAGGGCTAAATATGATATGAAGCCTGCATGGGTGGAACAGGTGGAAAACCTGCTTGTGGCACTTGAAATGTATCGTGTCGAGGAGGAGAAAGCAATCAATCATCTGGCAGATATTTTGACTGCTTATGGTATTGATGTATCAGCCGAGGAAATCCGTACTACAGAGACAGAAACGCTTAAAACAACAGTCAGAGAGAAAGTGGAGGTGCGATAATGGCAGAAGAGATTCAGGAAGCGGTGCAGATCATCCGTGTAGCTTATGATGGCATTGAGATTGCCATGAAGGTAGGAAGCGGCGGCATTGCTGCCATGCAGAAGGCAATAGATTTCTTAAAAGGGATGCTAGATTATGAAAAGTCACTTGGCAAGACATCCATGAGAAAGCTGATCTTAAAAGGTGGCGATTTACAGGTGTTACAGTTTAATACCGAAGATATGAAAAAGGTTGAAAAGATGGCAAAGAAGTATGGAATACTCTATTCAGTACTTCCGGACTGCAACAGGAAAGACGGACTGAGTGAGGTAATCTTTCATACAGAGGCAGTTCCACGTGTGAATATGATGATACAGAAACTCAAGTTTGGCAAGATTGCCACATTTGACGATTATCTGAAGAATGGAGATGAAAAATCCCTTGGCAAGCTGATGGATTTTTTGAAGAAACAGCAGGGAAACGAGAAAAGCCACACGATAGAAGGGGATAAGGTAAATTCTGCCATTGACGGACTGATCGAAAAGGTCGGAATGTTTGCAATGGAAAAGAAAGCTATCAGTGTGGATCAGGTCAAGGAGAATTTCAGTATCAATGGTGAGCAGGCTGAAAGTGTTATCAGACAGCTTGAGACAATCGGTGTGCTTGGCAGTAAGAATGAGGATGGCACCCATACAGTCATGATGGACAAGGATGCATTTATCAACCGTGTCAGAGGCTATCAGGACCTTGCTGAGAGAATGAGGGCGGTTGCGGCATCAAAGAATGCGAACCTGTCAGATGTGACTATCAGCAAGAAGCTGATTATAGAAGAGAATGACCATGCTGTTAAGACCAGAGTTCCCGGCACATGGGGAGAAGAGGCAAAATATGTATGGCTCCGTAAGGAAAACATCATGGAGATTCATGGTGGAAAGACAATGCTTACCTTCCTTGATTCAACCAAGGATTATAAGCTTTACGATGAGCAGAATCGTGTGGTGACAACTCAGAAAGGAACCGAGCTTTATACTCACTATGACAAGGTGGAGTCATCTGTCAGGGAGCGTTACGAGAAAGTACAGAAGCAGCAGAAAAAGACAGCACAGAAGAAAACTGTTACCACGAAGAAAGCGAGGTAGCAGCCCATGCAGACAACAAAGAAAAAGCCTTCACTGATATTCATTCTTGTGGGTGCAGTGTTAGCCGGGTATCTTGGTTATCTGATAAATGGTGCGTGGACGGAAGGGATTGCCTTTAATGAATTTATGGACAGATTCAATGAGGTATGTGCTGTTCCCTTTGCCAACTATTACAATTCCAATACAGTAAAAGCAGTAGCCATTGCATTAGGTATCTATGCGATGGCTATTGTCATGTATTATACCAGTCAGAGAAACTATATGCCCGGTAAGGAATTTGGTACGGCAAGATTTGAAAATCCGAAGCAGGTCAACAAGATACTTGCAGATAAGGATGAGAATTTCAACCGGATACTCAGCCAAAATGTGAAGATGTCGCTGGATTTTAGGAGACTCAAGCTCAATGGAAATATACTTATCTGTGGTGGTTCCGGAGCAGGAAAAACATTCTATGAAGTAAAGCCGAATCTTATGCAGATGCCGCATAACTGTTCCTTTATCTGTACCGATCCAAAGGGAGAAATCCTTAGAAGCTGCGGGCAGATGTTAAAAAATAACGGATATAACCTGAAAGTCATTAATCTGTTAGAGATGGATAAATCAGACTGTTACAATCCATTTTCCTATATCAGAGAGGAAACAGATGTGGTCAAGCTGATTACAAACCTTATCAGCAATACGACACCAAAGGGAGCGACACCAAGTGATCCGTTCTGGGAAAAGGCGGAAGGATTGTTCTTACAGGCTATCTTTTATTATGTGTGGCTGGAGGTACAGCCGGCAAAGAGAAACTTTGAGACAGTACTTAAACTTCTTGGAGAAGCAGAGGTTACAGAGCAGGGGAAGGCATCAAAGCTGGATGTGCGTATGAAGTTTTTAGAGGAAAGTTCCCCACTTGGAGCCAATCATCCGGCAGTCAAGCAGTACAACAAATGTATGAGAGGTGCAGGAGATACCGTCCGTTCCATTATCATAAGTGCCAACTCAAGACTTGCATTTCTTGAGAATAAGCAGGTTTTACGACTACTCTCAAAAGATGAGCTTAATCTGTCCGATATCGGTATTGGAGTAAATGGGGATGGTGAGACAAAGACAGCACTGTTTTGTGTAATCCCGGATAGTGATAAATCCTATAACTTTATTATCGGTATGTTATACACGCAGATATTTCAGGAATTGTACTATCAGGCAGACTTTAATTGTGGTGGAAGGCTGCCAATCCATGTGACATTTATGTTAGATGAATTTGCGAATGTCGCATTGCCAGATGACTTCTGTTCACTGTTATCGACAATGCGAAGCCGTGAGATTTCAAGTATTATCATTATTCAGAACTTTGCCCAGTTAAAAGCACTTTTTAAAGATACCTGGGAGACAATTCCCGGCAACTGCGATACGTTCATCTATCTCGGTGGAAACGAGCAGAGTACGCATAAGTATGTGTCAGAGCTGCTTGGAAAAGGTACGATTGATAAGAAGTCAAGTGGAGAAACAAAGGGCAGACAGGGAAGCTCTTCAAGAAACTATGATGTATTAGGCAGAGAATTGTTTACACCCGATGAAGTCAGAAAGCTGGATAATAAGAAATGTATTATCTTTATCCGTGGTTTTGATCCTATCATGGACAATAAGTTCATACCGTTCAAGCATTCGATGTTTAACCAGACAGCAGATGGCAAGGGAGAGCCTTATGTTCATCAGATAAAAGGAGCAGATAATCTTATCGGTCCGCCATTTGAGATTCTTTCAGACAAGGCAGTTAAGTATTATGAAAAGCTGAGGGATAAGGGCGAGAATGTGTATATAGATTCTCTTACCTATGAGCAGTTTATGATGCTTGGTGATGCGGAGTTAAGCAGAAGATTCTCCATGCAGGATGAGGCAGAGCAGAAAGCAAAGATTGACAGGGAGCAGGCAAATGAGCTTGAGTATGTCGATGAGTCACAGAAGTCTGATACTACAGAATGTGCTAACTCTTCTAATGGAAGTGCTGGTACTAAGCCTGTAAGGAATCCTGAGAGGGAAAAGCCTAAGTGGGAGGATACAATCACAAACCGAATGCTGCACTGGTCATATACACCGGAGCAGAAAGAGGAAGTGAAGAAGGCACTTGCGGCAGGAGTTCCGAAGGCAACGATTCTTACTTACTTTTATCCGGAGGTTACTGTGGAGAAGATGAGTTCATATCGAAAGAAGCAGTAATGTTTTTAGATATATTACAGAGTATATGATATAATTTGCTCACATGGTATGCTTCAGCTTATTGGACTACTAACATGTGAGCAGTTACAAAAGACAGAAATTATTTTATATTGGAGGTACAGGATGAATACGGAAAAGACTTTTGCAGATAGATTAAAAGAGTTGCGTAATATACGAAACTATACACAGGAAGAGCTGGGTAAGATAACAAATATATCTGTTCAGAGTATACGACGTTATGAACAAGGTAGACTCAATGAAGAGCCAAGTGCGTATAATCTTTTACAACTAGCAAAGGCACTAGATGTAACACCTGAATATTTATTGATAGGAGATAATAATATGACAAGTTACACGGAGGCAATTAAGAGAGAATTGAAGCAACTTAATGACTATGGACAAATATCTGAAATTAAAGAAACCGAGTTGAATTCCACGATTTTATCACATCTTGAGATGAGTAATGATTTAGTAGATGCTGTAAAGACGGATTGGAATGCAAAAGGCATATTTAAGAGGATAGAGAAAGAGGAAGATAAACAGATTGTGGTAGACAGTTATTGTACAAGACCTTATGTACAGGATGTCATATTACGATATTGCCAGAATAGATCTATATTTAAGACAAAGTTTGCAATAATTGATGGAATGCTTTTAGAATAAAGCAAATTTGAGAGTAAATTAGCACTTTAGCCATATGGTTAAGGTGCTTTTTTTCATACCTTGAAAGGAGATGGTCACAGCAAAAACGCATCGGGGAAAGCCCGATTAACCAGTACAACAGGCATTGCCTGATTATCATAGAGTAACTATCAACAGGACAGAAAGGAATGCATATATTCCGTTCGGAAAGCTAGCCGGATTGGAATATGTGTATTCCTTTCTGGCTTTTTCCGCTTCTGTCACTTCAAAAAAGGAGATTAAACAACATGAGAAAAGAACAGGTTATTTCAACAACAAACAACAATCAGATGGAGGAGAAAGGCATGAAGAGTAGATTCATTCACTTAAAAAAGAGATTCGTTCCGGCATTATCCGGGGCACTTATGGGAGTAATGCTTATGAGCACTACTTGTTTTGCAGCAGGTACAGGTACTTCCGCAGTAACACAGCCGCTTGAGAACTTAAAGACACTTATCATTGCAGTCATTGGTGCTGTTGGTGTCATCATTCTTGCAAAGAATGTCATGGAGTTCGCACAAGCCTATCAGCAGCAGGATTCATCTACCATGAACTCTGCACTGAAAGGAATTGTAGCAGGTGTCATGATGGCTGGTATTTCAACAGTTCTGACATTCTTAGGCTTCTAAGATGGGGAAAAAGAGTTCCCCTTTTAGTAAAAGGAAAGAGGTGAATAACAAGTATGGATATTTTTAAGCTTGGAGACAAGATCCTTGCACTTCTTGAGGCGGTGTTTGGATTTTGGAACAATCAGATATCCCTGGTCTTTGCAATGCTTGGACAGTCACCGGTCAGTTTCAAGGGCGGAGGTCCCTGGGCAGTTATTGAGGGTATTGAGCCGGTTTTTGTAGCGGTCGGCTCATCCCTCGTTGTGCTGTTCTTTGTTATCGGTTTCTGCTCGGAAAGCATAGATGTAAAAGATGAGATGAGGTTTGAGTCTATATTTCGTATGCTTATCCGACTGGGACTTGCAGAATGGTTTGTTGCAAATAATGTCACGATTATGAAAGCGTTTTTTACTTCCATAGGAAATCTGGTGGGACTTATATCTGCCGGGACAACGACGCAGCTTGCCATTGACAGTACACAGGCAGACATCATTAAGGGACTCGGATTTGGTGAAAGTCTGGTAATGCTGATACTTACAGCTTTGCTTGCAATCATCATTATTATATGTGGATTTTTTATCATCTACACAGTGTATTTCAGGTTCTTAAAGATCCTGATTATTGTGCCGCTCGGTGCGATTGCCTGTTCCACGATGGCAGGAAACAGGATGGTCAGTCATACAATGGCTACCTACTGCAAATATTTTCTTTCATGTGTATTTGAGGCAGTAACGATGGCACTTGCGATTGTGGTATGTAATGCATTTATCAATGCAGGACTTCCGGCATTTACAGGAAGTTATGCTGACTGGGCACAGACGCTTATATATCTGTGTGAAATGACATTTACGATAGCAATGACTGTTGGAAGTGTGAAGGGAGCACAGACACTTACAAGCAAGGCATTTGGATTATAGAAGGGAGGCATGAACAGTGGTTATTGAGATTAACAAGGATATTGACCGATATCAGGAATCAGTGGCAATGGGACTTACAGCAAGACAGCTTATATTTTCCATTGCAAGCGTAGTGGTTGGTGGCGGTATCGTCCTTCTTCTTTACAAGTATATCGGTCTTACGGGTTCTGCTTATGTGGCAATTCCCTGTGTGGCACCGATTGCACTTGGTGGTTTCTATTCCTTTAATGGGATGAATTTCTACGAGTATATGGGAAAGAAACTGCATTTTATGTTTGGAAACAGGGCACTTACCTATGTATCAACAGAGGGAGAGCCTGCAATAAAGCAGTTAGAAGCAGAACAGAATGAACAAGTAAAGAAGAAAGGCAGAAAGGCAGAACCGAAGACTGCAACAGCTGATTCGGCAGTAAAGAAGCAGGAGGAGTTTGAAGCGATGAAGAAAAAGACGAGAAACATGCTGCTTGGACTTGTCGCAGTCATTGTTGCGATAGCAGCTGGTATTGCAGCATATAAGGCAATGCATTAGAAACGAATAGTATCTGACCGCAAGGTCGGGAACATAGCCCGCAGGGTGAAGTTCCCGGCGGGCTTTCATTATAAGAAAGCGAGGTTAGAGACATGGGTTTATTTACAGACGGATTTAAGTTATTAAAGAAGGCGAGTGAGCCTTTGTATAAGACACCTAAATCCATTCAGGAAACCATAGAGATTATGGCGGTGGCTGAAAACGGCATTTTTGAAGTAAGCAAAAATAAGTATTCCAAATGCTACCGCTTTCAGGACATCAATTACACGACAGCAACCGAGGATGAGCAGATCGGTATTTTCGAGAGATACTGCAAGTTCTTAAATTCGCTGGATTGTAATTATAAGATTACGATCAACAATAAGAACAAAAACATGGATGACCTCCGTGATAAGGTTCTGATTGCTGAGAAAAATGATGGCTTCAATAATTACAGAAGAATCTACAATGACATCATTGAGGAGAAGATTATTGAGGGCAGACAGGGGATTGAGCAGGAGAGATACCTGACAATCACGATTGAGAGAAAGAACTTTGAGGAGGCAAAGGCACAGTTTGCAACCCTTGAGGCAACGATACACAAGGCTTTCATTGAGCTTGGTGCGGAGATTGTACCGCTTAATGGCAATGAAAGACTGAAAGTGCTCTATGACTATTATCATCTTGGAGATGAGGGCAGTTTTGATTTTGATATCAAAAAGGCTAAGAAGGTCGGGGCAGATTTTAGAAATGATCTGTGCAATGGGATGGTGAAATATTTCCCAGACCATTTTGAGGATGAGAGTAAATTCTGCAAGGCACTTTTTATCAAAAAGTATCCGAGCAGTTTGTCAGACAGATTCATCAATGAGATTACTTCCCTTCCGGTTCATTCCATCACGAGCATTGATGTGGTGCCTGTTCCCAAGGATCTGACAACAAAGGTGCTTCAGAAGAAATACCTTGGTATTGAGTCGGATATCATTAAGCAGCAGAGAGTCCGTAATAAGAATAACGATTTTTCTACGGAAATCTCATATGCCAAAAGGACGGAGAAAAAGGAGATTGAGGAAATCATGGATGATGTCCGTGAGAATGACCAGTGCCTTTTCTTTGTGGGAGTAACCATTATTCTTATGGCAGAAAGCAAGAAGGAGCTTGAGAGTGTATGTGAGACAGTAGAGACTATCGGAAAGCGTAACAGCTGCACGATTGACACACACTACTTAAAGCAGAGGGAGGCACTCAACACAGCACTTCCGATTGGTGTAAGACAGGTGGAGACAATGCGTACACTTCTTACCCAGTCACTTGCGGTGCTTATGCCATTTAATGTGCAGGAATTAAATGACAGCACAGGAAACTATTATGGCATCAACCAGATCAGCAAGAATGTGAATATCGGTAACAGAAAGAAGCTCATCAATGGAAATGGCTTTGTATTTGGTGTGCCGGGTTCCGGTAAATCCTTCTTCTGCAAGATGGAAATGGGCAGCGTATTCTTGTCGGGAGATGATGAAATAATCGTTATAGATCCAATGAACGAATACTTTGATATTGCTGAGACTTATGGTGGAACAGTGGTAAATATGTCCACCTACACGGATAACTATGTGAATCCGCTGGAGATGGATGTATGGAGCCTTGATCCGAATGATTCCAAGGGAATGGTAAGAGAAAAGGGCGAGTTCATGCTTGGTCTTTGTGAGCAGTGCATCGGTGACAGCTTAAATTCAAGACAGAAGTCAATCATCGACCGCTGTGTGAGAAAACTGTATATCGACATTGCAAGGAGCAAAGAGAAGTATATCCCGGTAATGAGTGATTTTTACGATATTCTCATGGCACAGCCGGAGGACGAGGCAAAAGACATTGCATTGTCTTTGGAACTTTTTGTAAATGGTTCGCTTAACATCTTCAACCACCAGACAAATGTGGATGTGGATAATAGATTCACAGTATATGGCATCAGGGACTTAGGTACAGAGCTTAGTCCTATCACAATGCTTGTTATGATGGAGTCCATTCAGAACAGAATTGTTGAGAATGGTAAGAGAGGCAAGGCAACATGGCTCTATATTGATGAGTTCCATGTCTTACTTAATTCAGAGTATTCTGCGAAATATTTACAGCAGCTCTGGAAGAAAGTAAGAAAGCAGGGAGGTCTTTGTACCGGTATCACGCAGAATGTAGTCGATCTGTTGCAGAATTACACAGCAACCACAATGCTTGCAAACTCAGAGTTTGTGGCACTTTTAAAGCAGGCGAATACAGACAGTTCCAAGATGGCAGAGGTTATCGGAGTATCAGAGGCACAGCTTAGATTTGTAACCAATACCGCATCGGGAATGGGACTTATCAAGTGTGGCTCGGTGGTGATTCCGTTTGATAATCAGATTAGTAAGGATACAGATTTGTACAGGCTGTATAATACCAACATTCATGAGAAGATTGCGGAACAGAAGAAAAAAGAAGCAATGCTGCAGTGATAACAGATGAATTTTTATAGAATCTATAGTATAATCAAGAGGTCGGATGAATGTCCGACCTTGATGATAATAAATTAGATATTCCCTATTTTTAAGAAGAAAGCATATAAGATTCGATATGAAAAATAAATAAGGAAGCAGTTCTAAAATGTATCATTTGTACCGGAGAACATGTGGCTGGATTTTAAGATATGCTTATCGTACACTTTGACGAGAATATGTTGATTGGGGATGCAGCGGACCTGGATGCATTTATGGAAATGTATGGTGTGGAAGCAATTTCCAAGGAATATTTGTAATTATTAGGGAAAAGAAAATTTGAATTTGCACTTCCATAAGGTGAAATGTATTGACACAAAAAATACAGTATGATAGTATTGCCATTAGAAGAAAGAAAGGCACATTTTGTGTAAGGTGAGGAAATGATTAATAGATAATTTGATTTAAGTAAGACACATATAGTTATTGAGCCTGTAGAGAATAGGTTTGTTTTGTGTACGCTTAAGTTGGATTATCGCAAGAGGCATTTCCTTTGTTTTCCTTTTGGAAAAGAAATAAGGGTCTATTTAGCGAGTCTATTTTTGCGTATGCAAAAAAGACTCGTTTTTGTGTGTTCAAAATAATAATTGGCTCAGACTTCGAAAAGGAGAAACTTTAATGTTGCAGATAAAAAAATTAAATTTAACACATAAAAAAGACCTGAGAATAATTCTTAATGATTTCAACCTTGTGCTAAATGATGGAGATAAGGCAGTTATTATTGGAGAAGAGGGAAATGGGAAATCGACATTAATGAAGTGGATATACAATCCGTCGCTTGTAGAAAACTATATAGAAGCAGATGGGGAAAGGATAATGGGACACGAACGTCTTGGTTATCTTCCGCAGGAGATGCTCGATGAAGATAAGGAAAAAACAATATACGAATATTTTTCTGAAGAGGAAATATTCTGGGAGAAAACGCCTAAAGAATTGTCTGTTATTGCGGGAAAATTTGGAATGAAAAATGATTTTTTCTACAGTAACCAGACAATGGGTAGTCTTTCAGGAGGCGAAAAAGTCAAGACACAACTTATGAGGCTTTTCATTCGCGATGTTTCTGTGCTGTTGTTGGACGAACCTTCCAATGACATCGACATTGCGACGCTTACATTACTGGAAAAAATCATAAATGACTGGAAGCACATTGTGCTTTTTATTTCACACGATGAAACGCTGATAGAGCGTACTGCCAACATGGTGATACATATCGAGCAGATTATACGAAAAACAAAGGCGAGATATACCGTGGCAAAGCTTCCCTATAGACGCTATGTGGAAGAACGGCTTCATAAATTTGAAATCCAAAAACAGCGGGCACTGAGTGACCGTAGGGAGAAAAAGATTCGCGATGAAAAATATCAAAGAGTTATGCAGAGTGTACAAGGTGCATTAAGAAGTTGTACCAGACAAGCACCGTCTGTTGCCAAAAACTTAAAGGACAAAATGCATACGGTTAAGGCAATGGAACGAAGATTTGAAAAAGAAGATGAAAATATGACTCAGATGCCGGAACAGGAAGAAGCAATCTTTGTCAAATTAGGGGATGAAAACTCACACATTCCCGCAGGAAAAACGGTCATAGAATATGAACTTTCAAAGCTTGTGACTCCGGATGGCAAAAGAATTTTAGCAGAAGGAATTCATTTAAAAATAAAAGGTTCAGAAAAAATCTGTATGATAGGAGCCAACGGGGCAGGAAAAACGACTCTTCTAAAAAAGATAGCGGAAGAACTCCTAAATCGGAATGACATTAAAGCAGAATATATGCCTCAAACTTATGAAGACCTGCTGGATTTGGATGTTACACCGGTTGATTACCTTGATAAAACAGGAGATAAAGAAGAGCGTACAAGAATTAGAACATACCTTGGTTCACTTAAATACACACCAGATGAAATGGAGCATCCGATTCGGGAGTTATCAGGCGGACAAAAGGCGAAAGTGCTTCTCTTGAGGATGAGCTTAAGTGGTGCAAATGTTCTTATTCTGGATGAACCGACAAGAAATTTTTCACCATTGTCCGGTCCGGTAATAAGAAAAATGCTCCGAGAATTTCCGGGGGCTGTCATTAGCATTTCTCACGATAGAAAGTATATTGAAGAGGTGTGCGATAAAATATATCAGCTAAATCCTAATGGATTACAGCTAATTGGTGATTGATAACAAAAAGGATGAAAGACTGACAAATTTCAGGCTTTTAGTGAGTTGGAAAGCATACAAAGATTTGAATTTGGAGGATAGATTATGGTACGTACAGAAGATGCATGTGAAATTATAAAATATGCTTTGCAAAACGAAATTAAAGTATATTTAGATGGCGGATGGGGTGTTGATGCACTTCTTAAAAGAGAATCAAGAATACACAATGATATTGATTTGTTTGTTGAACTGAAACATTATCATGATTATATTTATGTGATTAAGCAGCATGGATTTGAGGAAGTAAATACTGATTATACAACGGATGGTCATACTGTCTGGAAAGATGATAAACAAAGAATCATTGATTTACATTGTTTTGAATTTACAGATGACGGAATTGTTTATGAGGGAGATATATTTCCATCAAAAACTTTTTCCGGTATTGGAAAAGTTGGAGATATAACTGTTTCTTGTATTGAACCATTGAGTCAGGTAATGCTTCATTTGGGATATGAACACGATAAAAATGATGTGCATGATGTGATGCTGTTGTGTGAAACATTTCAAATAGCAATACCAGATGAATATAAGGAAAAGTAAAATTTCAGTTTCATGTTGCTTTTAATAATTGAATATTGAATGATTTTACATAGCCGTTAAGGAGTAATTTTTGCTCCCTAGCGGCTTATTTTATTTTTCAAAGTAGGAGGTGAGAAAATTGAAAATTAGAAAGGTTGATGACAAACCGATGGTCATTCACACCAAGGAGAAAGCCAAGATTCATGCCCACGAACCGAAGGGAGCCAAGATTAAGGGGAGTAACATCTATACAGTAGAGAGAGGTCCTAAGACAGCTGGTGCAAAGGTAACTGATACGGATAGAAAGAAGTCCTATCGCAAGAGTACCATTCATCAGTCGGAGCCGAAGAATAAGGGATTATCAAGATTCAAGCAAAACCTTAAGGAATCAAACACTTCCATCAAGACCAAGAACACGAATCTTCACATTGCAGGAAGAACTGGAGCACTTGTAGCCGGGGCAGTAACAGATCAGGTGGAAGGCGGTCAGGAGGTATCGCAGGCAGCATATCTTGCATATGAAGCAAGCCGCCCTGTTACCGGAACTGCTTCTAAGGGGGCTGCACTTTTCAGGAAAAAGGCGGCAGCCGAGGCAAAGAAGCGTATCAAGAAGGTAGAGGCAGGAAAGAAGCTGGCAAAAAAGACAGCAAAGAAAGCTGCCAAAGATACAGCCAAGACGGTAGCTAAAGAGACGGCAAAAGAAACAGCAAAGACTACTGCCAAGGTTGCAACGAAAACTGCTACAAAGGCAGCTGCTACGGCGGCAGGAACAGCGGTTGCACCGGGAGTAGGCACGGCAATCGGCATGGCAGCCGGATATGCGGCAGGTGTGTCCATAGAGGTCAAGGATGAAAAGATGACAAACCGGAGCAGGAAGATAAAGTTCTTTCTGGATAAGATGAAAGCACAGGAGAATCAGACGGATAGTGTGGCAAAGCTGGTAAAGGATCTGATTGTGCGAAAAGCGATTACCTGGGTAAAGGCAGCTGCACCGATTATCGGATTGGTGCTTTTATTACTTGTTCTTGTAGTTGCCATGATTGCGGTTCCGGTTATAGCGGTGATAGCAATCCTTTACAATTCTCCATTTGCTTTATTCCTGCCACCACTTGAATCAGGAGATACCGTGCAGACAGTAACGAGTGCCTATGTGCAGGAGTTTAACCGGGATGTGAACACGAAAGTGAATGAGCATACCGGATATGACCTTGGAGAGCTTGTCTATGTGGATTATGAAGGTATGGAAGAAAATCCAAGCAATTACTATGACATCATGGCAGTCTATATGGTCAAGCATGGTGTCGGAGATACTGCAACAGTCATGAATGATACTTCTAAAGGCTGGCTGCAGGCAGTTGTAAATGATATGTGTTCATACACCACAAGCACCGGAACAAAGGATGTGGAAGAAACAGATGCAGACGGTAATGTAACTACTGTCACGAAGTCGGTTCTGTATGTGAATGTCACACTCAAATCTTATCGGGATATGATTTCGGTGTATGGATTTGACGCTAACCAGGTGGAAATGCTTGAGCAGATTATGAGTGCTGACTTTATGGGACAGCTTGGGTACGCTGGCAGCGGAAGCGGTGGTGGAGGCGGCAGTCCGGGAGTAAGTTCCATGACAGAGGATGAAATCAATGCTATTCTTAGTGGAATCACTGACAGCAGGCAGAAAAAAGTCTGCTCATACGCACTTCACAGAGTTGGTTTTCCATACAGTCAGGATATGAGAGATTCCGGCAATTATTATGATTGCAGTTCTCTTGCATATTACTCATGGAAAGATGCAGGCGTGGATATTAGTTATGGCGGTGCAACCACAGCGGCAGCGGAGGCACAGGGACTGGATGAAGCCGGAAAGACTGTCTCCTTTGATGAGTTACAGCCGGGAGACCTTATCTTCTACAGTTTTACAAGCAACGGAAGATATAAGAACATCAGCCATGTGGCAGTATATGTCGGAAATGGCAAGGTGGTAGAGGCACTTAATGAAAGTCTTGGTGTGGTCTACAGGGATGTGGCAAGCACAGGAAAGATTGTTGTGATAGGAAGACCATAACAGGAAATTTGCAGAGAGGGCATAGTCCCTCTCTGAGACTGGAGGTAAGAATGGATTTAAAAGATATGATACTGGTAACAGAAAACGACAGGGGAACAGAGACAAATATGCTGATGACTCTGGATGATTATAAGAGTTTTATAGCAGTTGATGACATGTCAGAGCTTGCAGACAATTTGTTGCAGCTTGGAAGGACACTTGGTGAAGCAGATAACTTCACAGAGTATTACAGGGCAGCAAATGTAACTGTATCTGCGAGATTCTGTCTGGATGATATTCAGCTGGGACATTTTCTTCAGGGATTTTATAACGATTCCAAAGAATTTCGGTTTGATAAAGAAGCCAGTTCTTATGAATGTGTTGCAAAGCTTAAGGAGATTGGAATGACCGATAAGGGCTGGGTGGATGATTTTAACCTGCATTATGAAATGGAGAACCGCTCATTTGAAAGGGGACAGACATTTCATAACTTCAATGACCATGATTACATGGTGCTTGAAGCATTATCACCAAGGAATCTTGTGGTGATGGATATGAAGTCAGGTTCCCTTACAATCGCCCTTGGTGCGACAGAGTATAAGCGTTATCCGAAGGATGAGAAGCCTACAAAGGACAATACCACAATCGGGGTATCGTGGGAGCATGGCATTTATCTAGGTTCCACACTTTCAACTACAAATTTCAAGGCATACAAGAGGGAGTATGGCACACCGGAAAAGATAGAGGATATCTATGATTACAGGGCAAAGCTAAAGCAGAAGTTCTATTTTTATCAGGATATGTCAAAGGATGATGATGTACCGAAGAAGCTGCAGAATGACTTCCTTCACCAGATGTATGAGGATTTTGGAACGATTGAAGAGGACTGTTTTTACGACAGGCTGGAAGATGGAAAGTACGATGAAGGCTTTAAGGAAAGACAGGTAAAGGAAGAAAAGAGCCGGTGATGAGATTTTTACAGGAGGCGATATCATATGGAACAGGAATTTGATGTTGAGATAAAAGAAGTGCTTTCACGAGTACAGAAAGTAAAGGCAGAGTCGCTTGACGATGCCATCAATAAGGCAATGGATATGTATTATGCAGAGCAGATAGTCCTTGGAGCAGAGGACATGAAGGGAGTAGATTTTGCGCCTATCAGCGAAGGTCAGCTCCCTTCTTCATTAAAAGAAAACGGAGGAAAAGCAAGATGAAAAGTGATTCAACAACAGTAATTAAGAACATGGAGTTTTTAGTAAAGGAACTTCATAAGGAGTGGGACAGATCGGGTGCTTCTAAGGCATCCGTTATTATTTCCATTGAGGAAGTAGATGGTATCAATGATAAGATAAAAGAGATTATCTATCAGACACAGAAGTCAGTCGATGAGGATGAGCTGACCTTTAAACAGAGCATTGCAAAGTCCAAGGAGTGCTATGTGCTTCTTCGTGTGGTGCGTAAGATTGCAAAGGAAAAGGATAAATGCGAAAAACAGGCAATCGACAATGAATTTGCAATCGAGCTGGATAAGGATGAGTTAAAGCTCTTTAAGGGATTGTTTGCAGAGATGTTTAAGTAGAGGAGGACAAAGGTATGGGCGTTGATATGAAGGTCAAAGCGATATACGATTCTGAAATTGGTAACATCACCAGAACAGATAAGAACTGGAAAGATGTTTTAAAGGTTGCAGGTCAGTTGTACCGCTATGAATTTGACAATATCGTTATGGTAACAGCTCAGAGATCTCCGGAGAGAAGCACACTTATGGCAGATTATGATACCTGGAAAAAGGTGGGAAGATATGTAAAGCGTGGTGCGAAAGGCTGTGCCATTTTCCCGTCAAGGGCACTGAATCCCCGTATGAGATATATCTTTGATATCAGTGATACCGGAGGGAAGAATGTTAAGCTGACATGGGACCTTGAGGGAGAAAATCTTAAGGATTATGTGGATTTTCTTGTGTCAGAAGGTCAGATTGAGCAGTACGATAACAGCGACAGGGAGTCTCTAAAAAATATATTAAAACAGTTTACAGGAACAGATGTTTGGCTTATAATAAAAGAAGAGTTCGGAGACCGAATGACCGAACTTATGCAGCTATCAGGTAGTGTGATAAAGGAAGAAAGTAAGAAACGCAATGGCTTACAGCAGGAAATGGACATGGAGCAGCTTGTATATGCAAGTGTCATGTATGCTGTAGGGACGAGATGCGGATTTGACTTATCTGTGCAAGAACAGGATTTTAGTCAGATCGTAAATATCAAAGACGAAGAGATCATTTACCGTCTTGGTTCCATTGTATGCGATGTCTCCTGTAGTGTTCTTAGAGAATTTAGTCGTAACTTAAAGGCAATCGAGAGCGAAAGGAGAATTGGATATGTTAGAAGAAATGACTTACAAGGAAGTGGACGGACTGCTTTATCCGCAGATAGAGATGCCGGACGAGACGGAGGATCTCACGAAGCTGGGCAAATACGGAAGGATGGCGATGAACTATCTAAAGGAGAACGAGCCGGCAAGATACAAGACGCTGATGAGATTCGGGAAGATGTACGAGAAGATGTCAGCGGTAGAGGAGGAAGCGAACCAGCTGTACGACCAGCTGGAGATGCAGTATCTGGCGAAGCACAAGCCACAGAATCCGTCATCGACAATGGAGATGTGGAAGATAAGAGAGCAGGCGAAGATGCAGGCAGAGGAAGTGGTACTGAATCAGATAGTGATGCGATTCCACTAGAATCAGATGATACAGAACTGAATAGGGAACTTGATGAAATCAATTCATTGGGTGTTAGTAAGGAAGCCGAATATACACAGGCTTCCTTTTTTTTCGACCAGAATGGGCAGGCAAGCATTGGCACTATTCATACTGAGGACGAAAACAATAATCAGTTTATGCGTCAGTTCGAGCAGGACAGAAAAGCTGCATTAGCAGGTAAATACAATTACCTGAATCCCAAAAAGTCTGCAACAGTACCAAGTGAGTATATCAAACAGGTGCTTATGAGAGGTACAGGTTTTATCGGTGGCAAGGGCAGGGTATGCAAGATTTTTGAAACTGAGATTGATGCAGGAACCAGGGCAAAGCGTATCAAAGCAGAATATGGTCAGGGAGGTGCAGGCTGGCCGGTTGACGGACTGGGACTGCACGGATATGACACATTTCATGGGAATGGACTGCGTTTTCAGTGGCGAGATGAGGATGGAGAGGTTGAAGGATATGTTTCGTGGAAAGATATCGAAAAAGAGCTTGGTGTCCTTATTCTTACAGGGGAATACCAGCCTGAGACACCTCGTATTGATGAGCTTGCGATGGACGGACTCCGTGAGGATGATGAGGTCATTGATGCCGAATACCGGGAAGTGGAACCGGAGGAGGCAGAATCAGAGATTGATGATTATGCAATACCGGATGAGCCGGAGAGCTATGCTTCTAACAGAGATTATGTAAGTGCAAAAGGCATGACACCACAGGAAACTGCCGATGAAGACCGCATGGTAACACAGGCAGAATATGGTGCAGAGATAGAAGCTGAAACAACTGAAAAAGATCCATCAGAGCTTCAGTATATTACACCGATTGATTATGCCAAGCGTATTGCAGAGCTTGATGAAGACCTGCGTGATGCGGCGGAGATTCTTGTAACAGATTGCAGCTGCTACACTCCGTTTAGGGCATTCCTTATGGATGTGGTGCAGTCTGATTTTGCATTTATGCCCAATAAACTTGACCTTATCAGGGATATTGCATTAGGGACAGATAATGCAGAAAGAAAGGCATATTCCAACAATAAGTATGGTCTTGTGGAGTACTCAATCAGAAGTGGATATGTGAAGATCAGCTATAAGAACAGGAATGGTGTGCGTAAGGAAGGTGCTCTCGACTGGCGTGAGTTATATGAGATTTTATCCTATATGGTAAAACAGCCATTTTACTGCGGAGAAGACCAGAAAAAGTATTATCAAGAGATAAAGCAGAAGGCTGACAGGGATAAGATGAATCCGGTCTATAAGAGATTCTTTGACATCGAGGATAGTGTAAAAGCTAATCGTCTTGAAACCAGGGAAAGAGCAATAGCGAATGGATGGGAAACCAAGATTGATGAGAATGGACATGTAGTTTCAGATGATGTGGTATCAGTATCTGTGGATGATATTCAGGCTGATACAGAATCACAGGAAACTGTAGATTTTACACCAAAGCAGGAACCAGTACAGCAAGTAGAAAGTCTTGAAAATGAGAAGAATGTTGCCGGGCAGACGAAGCACAACTTCCATTACAATCTCTGGGAAATGGAAAAAGGCGGTGCCAAGACCAGATATCAGTGGAATATGGATGCAATTCGTACTTTAAAGCAGATTGAATCAGAAAACAGGCTTGCAACACCGGAGGAACAGAAAACCTTGTCGAAGTTTGTCGGATGGGGCGGACTGTCACAGGCATTTGACGAGGAAAACGCAGGCTGGAGCAAAGAGTACAAAGAACTCAAAGAGATGTTATCGGATGAAGAGTATGCTGCAGCTAGGGCAACAGTAAACAATGCCTTTTATACTTCACCGGAGATTGCCATGTGCATGAACTCGGCACTTGTCCAGTTTGGTTTCAGAGGCGGCAATGTATTAGAACCATCTATGGGTATCGGTAACTTCTTTGGGAGTATGCCGGCACCTATGCAGAGAAGTAAGCTGTATGGGGTGGAGCTTGACAGCATTTCGGGAAGAATTGCAAAGCAGCTTTATCAGAATGCCAATATCAGTATCACAGGATTTGAGAATACCACATATCCGGATAACTTCTTTGATGTAGTTGTCGGAAATGTGCCATTTGGTGATTATAAGGTTTTTGATCCGAAGTACAACAAGTATAACTTCCGTATCCACGATTATTTTCTGGCAAAAGCACTTGATCAGGTAAGACCGGGAGGCATGGTTGCGGTGATTACCACAAAGGGAACACTTGATAAGGCAAATCCTACTATCCGAAAGTATCTGGCTGAAAGAGCAGAGCTTGTGGGAGCGATAAGACTTCCGAATACTGCATTTAAAGATAATGCAGGAACCGAAGTGACAGCAGATATCCTGTTTTTGCAGAAAAGGGAGAGAAAGATTGATATTGAGCCGGACTGGGTACACCTTGGTGTAACTGAGAATGGCATTGCAGTCAACTCTTATTTTGCAGAGCATCCGGAAATGATGCTTGGATCTATGGAATATGACACAAGGATTTACGGACAGGACAGCAGATACACAGTCTGCGTGAATGATGATGAGAACTTCAATATTTATGAAGCATTAAACAAAGCTATCGGTAATATCAAAGCCCAGATGACAGATTTTGAGAGAGTGGCAGATGAGGCGGAGCAGACGGAGGAAGTTATCCCGGCTGATCCGGATGTGAGAAACTACACTTACACATTTTTTGAAGGAAAACTCTATTACAGGGAAAATTCCGAGATGGTAAGAAAAGAAGTATCACAGACTGCCGAGGAGCGAATCAGAAGCCTTGATGAAATCAGACAGATAACAAGAGATCTGATTGATATCCAGATGGATGGCTGCAGCGAGGAGGAGCTTTCTGATAAGCAGAGACTTCTTAATGTAAAATATGATGCCTTCGTAAAGCAGTATGGAGCCATTACTTCAAAAGCAAACAGAATAGCTTTCAGAGATGACAGCGATTACCCACTTCTTTGCAGTCTTGAAGAAGTAAATGAAGACGGGGAGGTGAAAAAAGCGGATATGTTTTATAAGCAGACGATTAAGGCAAAGACTGTCATAGACAGGGTTGAGACTGCTGTGGAAGCATTGAATGTATCCGTCAATGAATTTGGATATGTAAATCTTGCCTATATGCTCTCTATCTATGAGCCGGATATTACTAATGTAAAGGAAGAACTTGCAGAAAAGTCCGGGCAGACAGCTGATGAGATAACATTTAGTGATGATGCTTTGGCAGAGCTTAGAAGGGCAGTTCTTGTGGAAGAGCTGGATGGATTGATTTTCCTAAATCCCGACCGCTACAACGAGAACAATCCCGACATCGGCTGGGAGACGGCAGACGAGTATCTTTCCGGCAATGTGAGAGACAAGCTTCGTGTAGCAAAGGCTATGGCAGCGGATACAGGCAATCCGCAGGCAGAAAAATTTGCAGGCAATGTGGCAGCACTTGAAAAGGTACAGCCGGAGTGGATTGAAGCCTCGGATATTGATGTAAAGATTGGCACGACATGGATTGAGCCGCTTGATTATGAGCAGTTTATCTATGAGCTTCTCAATACACCAAGACGGGCAAGGGCAGTCAGAAGCCAGTTTTACAATACAGGCATTCAGGTACACTTAAATAAGATGAGCATGGAATGGTTCATCGAGAATAAAAGCATGGATAAGCATTCAGTGGCGGCTACTAAGACCTATGGTACAAGCCGCATGGATGCTTATTCTATTTTTGAGGATACGCTGAATCTAAAGACAGTAACAGTCAGGGACAGGATTGATGACGGTGATGGCAGGTATCATTACGAAGTCAATAAGAATGAGACAATGCTTGCAAGGGAAAAGCAGAACATGATCAAGGAGAAGTTCAAGGAGTGGCTGTTTGCAGAGCCGGAGCGAAGACAGAAATATGTGGAGTATTACAACGAGACATTTAATAACATCCGCCTGCGTGAGTATGACGGAAGTCACTTACAGTTTCCGGGAATGAATCCGGCGATTGAGTTAAAGCCACACCAGAAAAATGCGGTGGCAAGAATTCTTCTTGGGGGAAATACTCTGCTGGCACACTGTGTCGGTGCCGGAAAGTCATTTGAGATGATGGCTGCCTGCATGGAGCAGAAGAGACTTGGACTTGCCAATAAGACAATCATGGTTGTACCAAAGCCGCTTATCGGTCAGACGGCATCAGAGTTTTTAAGGCTTTATCCGTCAGCAAATATCTTAGTTGCCACGGAGCGTGATTTTGAAAAAAGCCGCAGAAAGCAGTTCGTATCAAGGATTGCAACTGGTGACTATGACTGTATCATCATGTCACACTCACAGTTTGAGAAAATCCCAATCTCCGCAGAGAGAAAGGAGCGAATGCTTAACGAGCAGATTGATGAAATCAGCTATGCGATTGATGAGATGAAGGAGCGTAACGGAGAGCGATGGACTGTAAAGCAGATGGAAAGCCAGAAGAAAAAACTGGAGGAACAGCTGAAATCCTTGTCAGATGAGAGCAGGAAGGATGACCTTATTACCTTTGAGGAACTGGGTGTAGATTCTATTATGGTAGACGAAGCACATAATTTTAAGAACCTTGCGATTTTTTCCAAGATGAATAATGTGTCAGGTATCAGCAGTAGCGGAGCTAAGAAGTCAACGGATATGCAGCTTAAATGCCAGTATTTGTCTGAGATAAATGATGGCAGGGGTATTGTGTTTGCAACAGGTACACCAATATCCAATACCATGTGTGAGATGTATGTCATGCAGCTTTACTTACAGAAAGCGGCACTTGAAGAGATGGGGATTTATCACTTTGATTCTTGGGCAGCAAACTTTGGTGAAGTGACAACAGCACTTGAGCTTACTGTAGAGGGAAGCGGATTTCGTTTTAAGAGCAGATTTAATAAGTTTACGAATCTGCCGGAGCTTATGAATATCTTCCGTGAGGTAGCAGATGTGCAGACCGCAGACATGCTTGACCTTGATGTGCCAGCTCTCCGTGGCGGCAAGCCTATTATAGTGGAGTCGGAGCCTGACTGGTATGTGAAGCAGGTCATGGAAGACTTTGTTGTGAGGGCAGAGCGTATCAGAGGCGGTGGAGTTGATCCAAGCGTGGATAACTTTCTAAAGATTACCCATGAGGCAAGACTTCTTGGAACGGATGCCAGACTGATTGATAAGGATGCGCCGAACAATCCGGATGGAAAACTCAATAAGGTAGCGGAGAATGTATGGAAAGAATATGAGAAAGGAAATGCTGATGGTCATATAGGCTGCCAGCTTATTTTTTCGGACATCGGCACACCGGGACCAGATAAGGACTTTACCATCTACGATTATCTGAAAGAAACACTGATCCAGTATGGTATTCCGGCAGATGAGATAGCTTTTATTCATGATGCCAAGACGGATGCACAAAGGGACGCACTTTTTAAGGAGATGAGGACAGGTAAAAAGAAGGTTCTTATCGGTTCAACGGACAAGTGTGGAACAGGTGTCAATGTGCAGACACACCTTGTTGCAATGCATCATGTGGATTGCCCTTGGAAGCCTTCTTCTATTGAACAGAGGGAAGGACGAGGCATACGACAGGGTAATGAAAATGAAGAGGTGGCAATCTACAGATATGTCACCAAAGGGACATTTGATGCATACAACTGGTCGCTTGTTGAAAATAAGCAGCGATTCATCAGTCAGGTCATGACAAGCAAGGCTGTAAGCCGAAGCTGTGAGGATATCGACGAGGCAACACTTTCCTATGCAGAGATTAAAGCGGTTGCCACAGGCAATCCTTTAATCAAGGAAAAGATGGAGATTGACAATGATGTCCAGAGATTAAAGCTCTTAAAGGCATCCTATGACAATCAGAGATATGGCTTGCAGGATAACTTTATGATTAAGTATCCGAAGCTGATTAAGACAGCAACAGAAAAGCTTGCCAATGTAAGAGAGGATGTAAAGGCAAGGGATAAAGAGCTGATTGATAATCCGGAATTTGCCATTACCATAGGCAAAGTAACTTACACAGAGCGTGTGGATGGCGGAACGATGATGCTTGAAGCAATCAGTAAATGTAAGACCGGAGAGACAACTGTAATCGGTAAATTCCACGGATTTGAGCTGCTTGTGGAAAAGAACTTCCTTGGCATCAATTATATGGTGCTTCGTGGAAAGACAGAGTATAAAGCAGAGCTTTCCACAAGTCCTGTCGGCAGCATGGTGAAGCTGGAAAACCTGTTCAATGGACTCCATGAGAACATTGATTTCTTTGAAAAGAAGATTGAGCAGTACCAGAATGACCTTGAAGCATCAAAGGCAGAGTATGACAAGCCATTTGCGTACAGCAAGGAACTGGAAGAAAAGCTGGCTAGGCAGTGTAAACTGAATGCCCAGCTTGACCTTGAGAACGCAAAGGCTGTGGATGCAGACCTGAGCGGACCGGAGGAAGAAAGAGAAGCTGATGACAGAATGGAATCTGCAGCAATTGTAGCAGAGGATAAAGGTGCTTATCCAGCCGACAGAGAGGGCAGAACACGATAGGAGAGTGAATAATATGAGCATAAGAAAAGTGGTCGCAGGACTACTGATTGCAGCAGGGATTGCCATTATGGCAGTCCCTTTTTTCTGGCGGACAACCGGAGAAAAACAGACAGAACAGCTCATAAGTGAATTTGAGCAGACATTGGAGGATGATTACGATGAAGAAACAGATGTGGAGGAAGAGCAAACCTCCATTAGTAAAGAGGATGAAGCCATTCTTAAAGAAGGCGGTGTTATCGGCATCATTGAGATACCGGGCTTAGATATCAGGTATCCGGTAATGGAAGGAACCACAAGTAAAGTGCTTAATGCAGGGATTGGTCATATAGAAGAGACTGCAGGAATCGGAGAAAGTGGCAACTGTGTATTGTGCGGTCATAATGGCAGCAGATATGGCACATTTTTTACACCACTAAGTCAGATATCCATAGGTGATGAAGTAATGATAACCGACAAAAATGGGCTGAAGCATATCTATGAGGTAATAGAGACAGAGGTAGTAAATCCGTATGATAACAGCATCAAGACACAGGGTACAGAAAAAGAATTAACTCTTTTTACCTGTTCCCAGAAAGGAACCATGCGTTTTGTGGTCAGGTGCATTTATAAGGAGGCGGTGATGGATGAATAAGAGATACCGATTAGGTGAGATAGAAGAGGCAGTAGCAGAAATGGAAGAGCTAATTGACATCGAGGATGATATTGCTGAGATTGATGATGACTTTCAGATAGTCGTAAGCGGCTGGTCTGTGTATGTCGAAAGCCTGAATCTGACACTCAGACAGGGAATAGCCTGTGTATGGGATGCAGAGGAAGGATTATTTATGCCTGATTTTGATGTGACTATCGTGTATGAGGGGAACATTGAAACACAGGAGTGGCTCTATTACGAGCAGGATGGAATGGTCGTTACACTTGGCAACTGGCTTAATGGCAGATTGTCTTGTGAACAGATAGAACAGCTTTGGTGTGAGCTTATCATACCGGAGCAAAACAAAGAACAAAAAGAAAGCGAGGAATAGCATATGAAGTATTCAATTAAAGTAAACGAAGTAAGAGCAAAAGAGGGCAGCAACATCAAAGGATTTGCAACAGTAGTATTTGGTGATTCATTTAAGATTACCAATATTGCAATCCTTGAGAATAAGGATAAGGGAGAGCTTTTTGTATCAATGCCAAGATACCGCTCCAATGAGCGTGATGAAAGCAACGGTGTGATCTATAAGGATGTGTGCAATCCTATCACAGCAGAGTTTCGAGAGGAACTCTATACCAATATCCTTGATGCCTATGCAAGAATTAAGGAACCGGAGAAAGAGGAGACACAGAAGCAGGAGCGTACACAGGAAATGCCGGAGTTTTCCGTAACTGTAACACCTTATGAGAGGGAAGGTAGTAACATCAAGGGACTTGCACGCATTTATTTTGAAAACAGTTTCATCGTAAATAACATCAATATCGTGCAGGGCAAAGAGAAAATCTTTGTATCAATGCCTTCTTATAAGACAAAGCAGGTGGACGAGCAGGGCAAGCCAATCTACCAGGATGTCTGCTATCCGGTCACAAAGGATTTCAGGGAAAAACTCTATAATGAGATTATCTCTGAATATGAGAAAGCAAAGGATAAGAGCAACGAAAATGCAAGAGAGAGTGCAGAGAAACATCATGGCAATCCCGATAAAGAGAAGGACAAAGAGGCGACGCCCTTTCGATAATCAGTAATCAGAGTACAGGGGCGGCCAAGGCTGCCCCATTTACAGAATGGAGGAAACAGAATGGATATGGAAGCAGGAAAAACACTTACCAATGAGGAGGTCATAAGAGAACTTCTCGACTTATTAAAGAAAAATGCCATGAAAGAGCAGGCAAACGATGTATTTGAGATATGCAGCTATGTGGATGGACTGGAGAAAAAGATTGATTCCATGACGGAAGAACTCACCAATATGCAGAACCAGATCAAAGAAATGCAGGAAGATACTCTTGTCAATAATGCTAAAAAGGGCTTGACAAATAAAGGGTTAAGGAATATAATTAGATTCAGTTTTATACAAGGAGTTAATAAATATGCGGCAAGGTATTCTTAAATAAACTGTCAATTTGATAGTGGGAACAAAAAGTAGCAGTCCCGTTTCACTTTTAATATGGGGCTTAGTTTTTTGTACCCAGTTTAAGAATACTTTTATCATGTAATTTTATATGCCCGAAAACATATAAGTGTTTTGGGGCTATTGGAGTTATTTACCCAGTGATAGGAGTATTTATCACTGGGTATTTTTATGCCCTTTTTTGGGTGTTGATAGGAGGAAAATCACATGAAAATAATTAACTTAGGCATTCTGGCTCACGTTGACGCAGGAAAGACAACATTAACGGAAAGTTTATTGTATACCAGTGGTGCAATTGCAGAACTAGGGAGCGTAGATGAAGGCACAACAAGGACAGATACAATGAATTTGGAGCGTCAAAGGGGAATCACTATCCAGACAGCAGTGACATCTTTTCAGTGGGAGGATGTAAAAGTCAACATTATAGATACGCCAGGCCATATGGATTTTTTGGCGGAAGTATACCGTTCTTTATCCGTATTAGACGGAGCAGTATTATTAGTTTCTGCAAAGGATGGCATACAGGCACAGACCCGTATACTGTTTCATGCACTACAGATAATGAAGATTCCGACAATTTTTTTCATCAATAAAATTGACCAAGAGGGGATTGATTTGCCAATGGTATATCGGGAAATGAAAGCAAAGCTTTCTTCGGAAATTATAGTGAAGCAAAAGGTTGGGCAGCATCCCCATATAAATGTAACGGACAATGACGATATGGAACAGTGGGATGCGGTAATTATGGGAAACGATGAACTATTAGAGAAATATATGTCAGGGAAACCGTTTAAAATGTCAGAACTGGAACAGGAAGAAAACAGGAGATTCCAAAACGGAACGTTATTTCCCGTTTATCACGGAAGCGCTAAAAACAATCTGGGGATTCGGCAGCTTATAGAAGTAATTGCCAGTAAATTTTATTCATCAACGCCTGAAGGTCAATCTGAACTATGCGGGCAGGTTTTTAAGATTGAATATTCAGAGAAAAGGCGGCGTTTTGTTTATGTGCGTATATATAGCGGAACATTGCATTTGAGGGATGTTATTAGAATATCTGAAAAAGAGAAAATAAAAATCACAGAGATGTGTGTTCCGTCAAATGGTGAAATCGTCCCGGCTGACCATGCCTGTCCGGGAGAAATTGTTATTTTAGCTGATGATACTTTGAAACTGAACGACATTCTGGGAAATGAAAAACTCCTGCCTCACAAAACATGGATTGAAAATCCTCTCCCTATGCTCCAAACAACGATTGCAGTAAAGAAACCTGAACAGCGGGAAATATTGCTTGGGGCACTTACAGAAATTTCAGATGGCGACCCTCTTTTAAAATATTATGTGGATACTACAACGCATGAGATTATACTTTCTTTTTTGGGGAATGTGCAGATGGAAGTCATTTGTGCCATCCTTGAGGAAAAATATCATGTGGAGGCAGAAATAAAAGAGCCTACTGTTATATATATGGAAAGACCGCTTAGAAAAGCAGAATATACCATCCACATAGAAGTCCCGCCAAATCCTTTCTGGGCTTCTGTCGGGTTGTCCATAGAGCCGCTCCCTATTGGAAGCGGAGTGCAGTATGAAAGCAGAGTTTCACTTGGATATTTAAATCAATCGTTCCAAAATGCGGTTATGGAGGGGGTTCTTTATGGCTGCGAGCAGGGGCTGTATGGATGGAAAGTGACAGACTGTAAAATCTGTTTTGAATATGGATTGTATTATAGTCCTGTAAGTACCCCCGCAGACTTTCGGCTGCTTTCCCCTATCGTATTGGAGCAGGCTTTAAAAAAAGCAGGGACAGAACTATTAGAGCCATATCTCCACTTTGAAATTTATGCACCGCAGGAATATCTCTCACGGGCGTATCATGATGCTCCAAGGTATTGTGCAGATATTGTAAGTACTCAGATAAAGAATGACGAGGTCATTCTGAAAGGAGAAATCCCTGCTAGATGTATTCAAGAATACAGGAACGATTTAACTTATTTCACAAATGGGCAGGGAGTCTGCTTGACAGAGTTAAAAGGATACCAGCCAGCTATTGGTAAATTTATTTGCCAACCCCGCCGCCCGAATAGCCGTATAGATAAGGTTCGGCATATGTTCCACAAGTTAGCTTAACAGCTTGCAAAAGTCATATAAAATGAGATTTGAAAGGATTAGAGACTAATTATGATGAAATGCGAATGGATATTGTGTCCTGTTTGTGGGAGCAAAACCCGTAATAAAATTAGGAAGGACACTGTTTTGGAGAATTATCCCCTTTATTGTCCAAAATGCAGACAAGAAAGATTGATTAAAGTTGACAACTTGAAGATAACTGTCATCAAAGAGCCAGACGCTTAAGACGCAGAGCCGATTATTTTTGTAATATATTAGAGCATCTAGAAGAAACTATTTATCAAATTTTATGAAAAGGAATGAGCATATGTTTGGAGAAACATTGCATTGCGGTGAACTTATAAAGAGACTTAACGATGCACTTGGAAGAAAGGCTAATAATACGTTGATGTGCAATGATGTCACCCTTTCGCAGATTAAGGTCCTCGCAACTATCAGCGAGGCAGCCGATGAGACGATAACGCTAAAAGAACTTGAAAAGCATTTTGAAGTTAAACAGGCAACGATGGCAGGAATTGCTGCACGTCTGGAAAAAAATGGGATGATAGAGGGGTTTTATGATTCAAATGATAAAAGAATCAAACATGTAAAGCTCACGGCAAAAGGTGAGGAGATATGCAAGACGGCAAGAGCTTCAATGGATGAAAATGAGAGGGAACTTTTAAAGGCACTTAATGATGATGAAAAAGGACAGCTTAGAAATCTTTTGCAGAAAGTATATGACAGTATCAAGTCATGCTGACTGTAGACTTATAAGGTGAATTTAATCGAAGGGAGAATGATAAAAATATGATAAAAACATTAGCAAAATGTATGGGCAAATATAAAAAAGAATCAATTATAACGACAATATTTACTGCAGTTGAAGTTTTTTTGGAAATTCTTATTCCATTTATAACAGCCTCAATAATTGATAAAGGAATACAGGCCGGAGATATGAGAAAGGTTGGTATTTATGGTGGAATAATGCTTATTATAGCATTTTTGAGCCTTTTTTGTGGTATACAGGCAGGAAAGTATGGGGCGGCAGCATCAACAGGATTTGCGTGTAATCTGAGAGAGAAAATGTATGAAAATATACAGACATTTTCATTTTCTAATATTGATAAATTCAGTACAGCAGGTCTTGTAACACGTATGACAACTGATGTAACTAATGTACAGAATGCTTATCAGATGATAATAAGGAGTGTTGTGAGAGCACCTCTCATGATGATTTGCAGTATTACAATGTGTGTAATAATAAGTCCGAGATTAAGTATTATATTTCTTGTTGCACTTATATTTTTAGGATTTGTACTTTTCTTTATTATATATAAAGTAACACCGGTTTTTACATCAGGTTTTGAAAAATATGATGAACTCAATGCGAGCGTTCAGGAGAATATTTCAGGAATCCGTGTTGTTAAGGCATTTGTACGTGAGGAGCATGAAAATAAAAAGTTTAATAAAGCGGCAGATAATCTTTATAAAACATTTGTTAAAGCCGAGTCATTTCTTGCATTTAACAATCCGACTATGATGCTTGTTGTATATGGATGTATTGTTGCATTGTCATGGTTTGCTTCACATTTTATTGTGTCGGGTTCAATTACAACTGGTAATCTTACATCAATGTTCAGTTACGTAATGAACATGCTTATGGCACTTATGATACTTTCAATGATATTTGTAATGGTTTCAATGAGTGCGGCAAGTGCAAGGCGTATTTCAGAAGTTCTTAATGAAAAAGCGGACCTTGCCAATCCGGAAAAACCTTATGAAGAAGTGGAAGACGGAAGAATCGATTTTAATCATGTTAATTTTTCATACAGAAAAAACAGTACAGAGGATACTTTACATGATATTGATATTCATATTAATGCAGGTGAGACAATTGGTATTATTGGTGGTACAGGATGCGGAAAATCAAGTTTTGTGAGCCTTATAAGCCGTCTTTATGATGTTACTGAAGGTTCTGTATGTGTTGGCGGAAAAGATGTAAGAACTTATGATATGGATGCACTCCGTAATCAGGTGGCTGTAGTATTACAGAAAAATGTCCTGTTTTCAGGAACAATACTTGACAATCTCAGATGGGGTGATGACAATGCTTCATATGAAGATTGTGTTGAGGCATGTAAACAGGCATGTGCTGATGAATTTATCGAGAGAATGCCTAAGAAGTATGATACATGGATAGAACAGGGCGGTACTAATGTTTCAGGTGGTCAGAGACAGAGACTCTGTATTGCGAGAGCATTGCTTAAAAAACCAAAGGTTCTTATTCTTGATGATTCGACAAGTGCTGTAGATACTGCAACAGACGCAAAAATCAAACAGGCATTTGCCCAGAAAATTCCGGGAACAACAAAGCTTATAGTTTCGCAGAGAATTTCAAGTATTCAGGATGCCGACAGAATTATTGTTCTTGAAGATGGAAAAGTCAGTGGCTTTGATACACATGAGAATCTTATGGAAAATAACAAAGTTTACCGCGAAATCTGTGAAGTTCAGATGCAGGGCGGCGGCGATTTCGACGAATCGGCAGAATAGTGAGAATAGGAGGAAGACATGAAAAATAAAAATGAGAACAAAGAGAAGAATCCGCTTTTATTATTAAAAAGACTTCTTTCTTATATAGTAAAAAATTATAAATTGGCATGTTTCATGGTGGTCGTTTGCATATTGGTTTCGGCACTTACGACATTATGTGGAACTTTATTTATACAGAAACTTATTGATAATTACATTGTGCCTCTTACCCAGATGGCAGTTCCTGATTATTCACCGCTTGCACAGGCTCTTTTAAAACTTGTAGCAATATTTGCAGTGGGTGTTTTATGTTCCTACGGATATAACAGAATTATGGTAAATGTTGGTCAGGGTACTATGAAAAAGCTCCGTACAGAGATGTTTACTAACATGGAATCACTTCCAATCAGATATTTTGATACACATGCACATGGAGATATAATGTCGGTATATACAAATGATATTGATACATTAAGACAGCTTATAAGCCAGAGTATTCCACAGGTTCTTAATTCACTTATAACACTTGTATCAACATTTGTAAGTATGATAGTTCTTGATATACCACTTACAATTGTATCTGTTATTATGGTTGCAATTATGCTTTTTGTGACATCAAAGCTTTCCGCTGCATCTGGCAGATATTTCATTGAACAGCAGAAAGATATCGGTAAAGTAAATGCTTATATTGAGGAAATGATGGAAGGGCAGAAGGTTGTTAAGGTATTCTGTCATGAGCAGGAAAGTCTTGAACAGTTTAAGCAGATTAATAACAAGTTAAGAGAAAGTGCCAACAATGCTAATAAAATTGCAAATATTACAATGCCTATCAATGAAAATATAGGAAATATAAGTTATGTTTTGTGTGCACTTGTAGGTGGTGTGCTTGCATTAAGCGGCTTTTCAGGACTTACAATTGGTACACTTGTAGCATTTCTTTCATTAAACAAGAGTTTCGCACAGCCTGTAACAGAGATAAGCCAGCAGGTAAGCAGTATTGTAATGGCTATGGCAGGTGCCGGCAGGGTATTTGACCTTTGTGATGAAGTACCAGAGACAGATGAAGGTGATGTTGAACTTGTAAATATATGTTATGATTCAAATGGTGAAATCCATGAAACTGAAGAACTGACAGAGATGTGGGCATGGAAAAAACCAAATGCTGCAAACAAAGATGAAATGTATACAAGACTTCAGGGTGATGTTACATTTGATGGAGTTGATTTTGGATATAATCCTGACAAAATCGTGCTTCACGATATAAAAATGTTCGCAAAACCTGGTCAGAAGCTTGCGTTTGTAGGTTCTACCGGTGCCGGAAAGACAACAATTACCAACCTTATTAACAGGTTTTATGATATACAGGATGGTAAAATCCGTTATGATGGAATTAATATTAATCATATTAAAAAAGACGATTTACGCCGAAGCCTGGGCATTGTTTTACAGGATACCAACCTTTTTACAGGCACGATTATGGACAATATCAGATATGGAAGACTCAATGCAGCTGATGAAGAATGTATAGCTGCCGCAAAGCTTGCTAATGCTGATGGATTTATAAAAAGACTTCCTGATGGTTATAACACAGTGCTTACCGGCGGTGGTGCGAACCTTAGTCAGGGACAGCGTCAGCTTCTTGCAATAGCGAGGGCGGCAGTTGCAGATCCTCCTGTTCTTATTCTTGATGAGGCGACTTCTTCTATTGATACACGTACAGAAAAACTTGTACAGCGTGGTATGGATGCACTTATGACAGGAAGAACTTCATTTGTTATCGCTCATCGTCTTTCTACGGTACGGAATGCAGACTGTATTATGGTTATGGAACAGGGAAGAATTATTGAGCGTGGTACACATGACCAGCTTATGGAAGAAAAAGGCAGATACTATCAGCTTTACACAGGAAAGTCAATCAGTGCGTAAGATTTTGATTAATTGGTATTAAATAAACATTTCAAAAACACGGGGTATAAAAATATGAAATATGCTTATATTAACGGAAAAATACTTGACGGAACCAAAGATATGCAGGTAAAAGAGGGCTTCGTCATACTTACGGACAATGATAAAATTGAGGATATTGTCAAGGCAGGCACGGATTTGAATGGATATGAAAAAGTTGATTTAAAACGCAGATATATTATGCCCGGTCTTATAAATATGCATGTTCACCTTGCAGGTAATGGCAAGCCGCAGAAAAAACAGCGTGATAATGAGAAACTTGTAAAAATACTTATGGGAAATGCACTTATGCGTTCAATTGCATACGGTATGGTTGCCGGATTTGCAAAAACAGAGCTTATGAGCGGTGTGACAACAATAAGAACGGTTGGCGGACTTGGAAGTTTTGATACAAAATTAAGAGATGAGATTAATGCAGGAACAAAGATGGGACCTAGAATACTTGCCGCTAATGAAGGGATTTCCGTGCCTGGCGGACATATGGCTGGCTCTGTTGCTGTTGCGGCGGACAGTATAGATACAGCCTTAAAACATCTGGAGCAATCGGAAAAAGAAAAGGTTGATTTGATAAAGCTTATGATTACTGGCGGCGTAATGGACGCAAAAGAAAAAGGTGTTCCGGGTGAACTGAAAATGTCTCCGGAAATGGTAAAGGTAGTCTGTGACAAGGCACATGAAAATGGCTATTTAGTTGCTGCACATGTCGAATCTCCGCAGGGGGTGCGTGTTGCTCTTGAAAATGGTGTTGACTCAATTGAACACGGTGCAAAAATTGATGATGATACAATTAAGTTATTCAAGGAAAGAAAAGCATTTCTTTGCACAACAATTTCGCCTGCACTTCCGTATGCATTGTTTGATCGTTCGATTACCAACGCAACTGAAGTTGAACAGTTTAACGGAAATGTTGTGTTTGAGGGAATAATTGCATGTGCGAAAGCGGCACTTGAAAATGATATACCTGTCGTTCTTGGCAATGATGTCGGATGTCCGTGGATTACACAGTATGATTTCTGGAGAGAATTGTATTATTTCCACAAATATACGGGCGTTTCCAATGCGTTTGCACTGTATACGGCAACCGCAAGAGCTGCCGAAATGGCGGGAATCGGTGATATTACCGGTACGCTCGAAAAAGATAAATGTGCAGATATGATTGTAACCGAGGAAAACCCACTCGATGACCTCAGAGCATTACGACATGTAAAAATGGTTGTCGCAAGAGGAACGATTATGGAAAATCCTAAAGTTAAAATAAATAAGCGTGTCGAGACTGAACTTGATAAATTCCTATAAAAAAACCCCGCTGCGGCGGGGCTTTTTTATTCATATAAACACATATAATTTGTCAAATACTCTGTTATAATTTCTCCATAATAATTGTTCATCTGCAATTTCGCATAGATAAAAGGTTTTAATAAATAACGGATTATGATACATATAACAGGACAAATAAAAATCCAGTTTTTATTAACTAGGGATGTTGCCACTCCTTTACTCCATTGTACTGGAATTTCTGTCGGCAACTTAGAATAAGACAAAGCCCCAATAATCAAGCATAGTGCGGTAATCATAGTCCAGGTAAGCATACTTCCCCATATATACAAAAAGCTGACTGAATCCAGTTTGAAAACAGTTCGATTATCTTTCCAATAGTCATGAAAATCTGTTACATACTGTTCTACCTGTAATTTTTCATAACTAATACTTCCTTCATCCAGCATTTTTTCGCACATGAGTTTCGCCTTATTCAAATCAGTAATCTGATTTTTTAATACTTCCTTTTGCTTCTCAAGCATTTCCTGCAATGTTACTTTTTCGGATATAATATTTCGTATATCTTCAATAGAAATTCCCAATGTACGTAGATATGCAATCTTCTTTATATTTTCCACATCATTTTTAGAATAATCTCTATAACCATTACTTTCATTTCTCGAAGGCTCAATAAGTTTTTCCTTTTCATAAAAACGGATATTAGAACGGGATAAACCTGTTCGCTCTTCTACGTCTTTTATAGTCATATTATGCCCTCCTTTCGAGCAACTCTATTTTACTTAATAATAAGCTATAAACAAGGTTTACAGTCAAGCATTTATCAAAAAAACTATAGTTGTTGATAAGGACATGAAAAGCTGTCCAAAATAGAAGGTGAACCGGATTGCTGCTCCGACTCAATCTTCCACATGGAATACATCTTCCACCAGCATATTAAAGTACTTTGATATCCGCAGCATAAATTCGGCAGATGGGGTGCTGTCCCCACGCTCTATCCTGCCGACAGTTTTGGTGCTGTATCCAATAGCAGCGGCAAGGTCATCCTGGTAAATGCCTCGCTGTTCACGTATTTCTCTTATATTATTGGTAACCGCCATAAAAATCCCTTCTTTCAGTTCTATAGATATTTTCTTATTGTCAATTATGCAAAATAATGTGTCCGATAAAAATGACTTGCAATTTTATCGGCAATGTCCTGTAATAGCACAAGCATCAGATTTTCCAAGAACTTTTCCAAATATGTCTAAGCGGTCATTTTCACTAACCTTGATAGGTGCATACTTTTCATTGAGTGAGATAAGGAAAATTCCTTCTTTATCGTTTTGTAATTTCTTAATATAGGCTTCTCCGTTTAGAGCGAAGATGCCGATTTCTCCATTAGCAACAGATTCCTGCTGTAATATCCATGCAATCTGACCATCGTGGAATTCTGGTTCCATACTGTCACCACTAATACGGACACCGAAAGTAGTATCTTCTGGCAGGATAGATTCATCTATGCGTACAGTCTCTTTCGGTCCATCTACAAGGAAGTTACCGGTTCCGGCTGATACAGCATTTTCAAAAATATCAATGCTACGGAATGGAATTATCTTAGCAGTCTGCTTTTCATACATTCCGGATGCGTGGAGCAGATTGATATAATCCATAGCTTTTTCCCTGCCTTCATCAGTTAGTGATGAGAAAGGATCGGCAGGATTTACTCCAAAATATGCCTCATACATGTTAGTAATACCAAGGATTCTACACACTTTGTAAAATATGGTAACGCTTGGTTCAGCAAGATTTCTCTCCCAGTTGGATATGGCTTTATAGGAAATGGTAATGCCTTCCTTTGCCAGTTCATCAGCGAGATCCTGTTGGAGCAAGCCTTTCTTTTTTCTATATGTTGAAATGATTTCTCCGATTGAGTACATACATACGCCTCTTTTCTTTCATTTTGTTGATTTCAAATGTCTCTTTTCACTCCATAGTATATAGCAATAGTGCCAATTATTCAAGTTAAAAATCCAATATAATGAGAAAAAGGACACATGTGTCCGTTGACAGTCGATTATTCTTGGGGTTATACTATGCCCTGTAAGGAACATTACTCATATACTTGGACTAAAGGTTATGGTAGTGACAGATTAAATGCAGCAGGAGGTTATGCAGATGGGAGACAGGGTAATACTTCATTCAGATATCAACTGTTGCTATGCTTCGATTGAGCATCTGCATCATCCGGAGCTTGCAGGAAAGCCACTGGCAGTAGGCGGTGACCCGGAGGCAAGACATGGGATTGTCTTAACAGCCGACTATATTGCCAAGAAGTACGGTGTGAAAACAGGAATGGCACTCTGGCAGGCAAAGCAGGTCTGTCCTGACATAACGTTTGTTTCACCAAGAATGGACTTATATCTTCGATTCTCAAGAATGGCACATGAGATATATGCAGAATATACGGACAGGCAGGAGCCATATGGAATTGATGAGTGCTGGCTTGATGTGACAGGGAGCAGCTCCCTTAAAGGGGATGGATTGCTCATTGCACAGGAAATCAGCAGGAGAATGAAGTCAGAGCTTGGCATCACAGTAAGTGTTGGTGTTTCTTTCAATAAGATATTTGCAAAGCTTGGTTCAGACTATAAGAAACCTGATGCAATCACAACTATGTATAAGAGTGAGTTTAAGCAGAAGGCATGGTCACTTCCGGTGGCAGATCTTCTATACGTTGGCAAAAGTACGAACAGAAAGCTTGCATTATTTGGTATTAAAACCATAGGTGATCTTGCAAGAGCAGATGAAGATGTGCTTAACAGTCACCTTGGAAAGATGGGCAGTATCTTATGGTCATTTGCGAATGGCTATGATGATTCACCTGTCAAGCTAGAGAATACCCACGCTCCAATCAAATCGGTGGGAAACAGCACAACGACTCCAAAGGATTTAGTATGTGATGAGGATGTAAAGATTGTTCTTTATATTCTGGCTGAGAGTGTTGCAGCAAGACTTCGTGAGAATGGATTCCGGTGCAGAGTGGTTGAGATAAGTGTCAGGGATAATGAGTTATTCTCTTTTATTCGTCAGAAAAAGATTGACCATGCAACGAATATCACCGGAGAGATAGCTGCATATGCTTATCAGATATTTAAGGAAAACTATAACTGGAGCAAGCCGATCCGCAGTGTTGGTGTCCGAGGTGCAGACTTAGTAACAGATAATTATTGGGAACAGATTGATTTGTTCTCAAGTGTGGAGAAGCGTGAAAAGCAGATGAAGATGGATTCAGCGGTGGATGAGATACGCAGAAGATTTGGATTTTACAGTATCCAGAGGGGACTCATGTACCGGGACAGGATTCTGTCGGCAGTCAATGCAAAAGAAGAACACACAGTACATCCACATGGGTACTTTTCAGGTTAGCAACGAGAAGTGCCAATAGAGTAAAGAAGAGGGAGGCGGAACATGAGCGAAGCAGCAAGAATTAATCTGGTAGACAGAGCACCATTGACGGAGAAGCAGCAGAATGTGTATGAAAGCATTATGCAATATCAGCGTGTGAATGGCTATGCTCCTACTATCAGGGAGATATGCAAGATGGTAGGGGTGGCATCGACTTCAAGTGTTTATGCACATCTGAAAATATTAGAAGAAAAAGGCTATATAGCAAGGAAGATGGATGCTTCCAGAGCAATAGCAATCTTGTAAGGAAGGTGATTACATTGAGCAATAAGGTATATGTTGATGTACTTGCAGAGTTTTCAAAGGACGGACTGCTCATTCCCAAAGAGATAACATGGGAAGATGGCAGAAAGTATGAGATTACACGAGTAAAAGACAAGCGTAGAGCAGCCAGTACAAGGGCTGGTGGCGTTGGAGAGCGTTATACCTGCGTGGTAGATGGAAAGGAAATATTCCTTTTCTATGAAGATAACAATATGTGGTTTATGGAAAGAGCCGGAGCCTGATGTGATTGTGTGCTTACAGCACAATTCATATCAGTTGGCTTTAGATCAGCAAAGCCGGGGAATGTGCAGACATTCATCGGAACTCTCGGCAAAAGGCTTGCAAAGGTGATTTCCCTTTCCTTTACGAGTACAGAATTGTAGATTGATGATTTTGTATGAATAAGGAGCGAACTGAATTGAACAAAGAAAATGTTATAGAAATTAGATGTAAAAAATGCAACAAGTTAATGATGGAATATTTTGTATGCGGTGATGATTCCGCTGTGGCACTTCAGAATATTGGAATTAAGTGTGACAGATGCAAGCGAGTGATGATACTCAAGAAGTATTCCGAGGGAATGATGAAGGAACATTCTGAGAATGGAACTTTCAGAATATAACGATTGAAAATTAAATTATAGCCCACCTGATAAGGGCACATCAAAAGATGGAAGCACCAGAGACGCAGGGGAAACGAACAGTATTTATGATACTGGTTTCCTCGTGCGTCTTTTTTAGTGCTGTAAAGGTAATCCGACTTGTTCGTTTCCAAGGGCGGCAAGGAGGATTTATGAGCAGTAAAGCACAGACAAGAGAAAAGGATTATGAGAGAGGATTACGAATTGCTGACAGTAGAAAGGCGATAGGATTATCACAGGATGAGTTAGCTCATAGAGTAGGTATAGGCAGACAGGCAATATCTGCGATTGAAAATGGTGGAGATTTTAAGACACAGACATTAGATAATCTGGCAATCGTACTTGGTGTATCTGTTGATTTCATAATGTATGGAAAGAATGAAGAAAATTCAGAACTGTTATCTGAGGCAATGGATGTTCTTTCAGATATGGATGAATTGCAGATAAGACAGTGCCTTGCAATGATGAAAGCGATGAAAAGCGTGTCAGTTGGAAAGTGATTGTCGTGTTTACACGACATAATTGTCGCCTGTACACGGTCGGCAATAAAGCAGTAAGAGACTAGAATGAACATGTGCTTGAGATACAGCACACCACGAGAGTGGAGGCGCCAAAACTCTCCAATACGAAATCGTAAAGGAGACAACAAAATGAATAAAAGAGATTTTAACGTAGTAGGAAACGAAGGTACAGATAATCAGGAGCTTGCAAAGGGTATTGCATTTGTAAAGTCACGCAGAGCAGAACTTAATGTAGTTCAAATGGTTGAAAGTATGCGTGATCAGGCAATGCCTAATGGAGTAATAATCAATGATGCGTATTGTGATCGTTCAATGACAAGGGACTATGACAGAGAAGGTCTGAATGCTTTCTTTTCAACACTTAAAGAGGAAGACTTTGAGGTTGTAGTAGTCAGAAGCCTGAATGAGATCACAGATGACATTTATGATCTGGAAGAATTTGTGAATACCATTACTGATATGGGCATATGGCTCTATTCTCTTGAAGTCGGTCCGGTGCCAATTACTGTATCTCATGCAGAGGACTTCGGATGCTAAAGGAGTTCTCTAGTAGAGAAGCAGCAGGAAATCTTTCGGGTCGGGACAAACAAGTCCCGGCTGTGAAGGATTGCAGATTTACACAGACTGCATTTGGTACAGTAGTACATGATTCGAGTGGGAAGTGGCTTGGTCAGTATGAGACAGAAGATGCGGCGGTAGAGATGCTTAGAGAAATGGCACGGGACAATGGAGGGTACGACGATGAAATATGAAGGATATAAAATTGGTCCGGTGATTCGTGATATCCGTAAGGACAAAGGACTTCTCATTGAAGAGGTTGCCGCTAAAACCGGAATAAGTGTTTCGACGCTTGGACAGGTGGAGCAAGGAGGAAGAAACTTGAGCATGAAAAATTTGTATATGCTTATGGAAGTTTATGAAACAGACGCAAATAGCTTACTTGCAATAGACTGTACACCGGATTCATTAGATTCGAGGCTAAAGCGGTTACCTGCAGATAAGCAGGATTATTTGGAAAAGACATTTGATTTTATGATAGAGCAGGCTTTGAAGTCAGCATAGGAGGCAGAGAATGAGAAGAAAGATTAAAAAGATGGATTGCATAGAATATCTTTCAGTGCAGGCTCCACTAGAAAAAGTAAATATGCTTGAAGACAAGCAGAGCAAATATATACATGAATTTGTAAAGAGAAAAGAATATTCAATCGTGGGAAAGATAAGACGCAATGGCTTTTCGCAGAGAGATGTTGATCGCCAGTGGAATCAGATTGTGAATATGATCCGCAAAAAGCAAATCAGTGGAGTAGTTGTTGCGAATATGGCAGCTATATCCAGCAGTGTTGCGGATGCTTATTTTAAGGTAGGACTGGTTATTGAAGCAGGCGGCATTGTGGTGACTGTAGATGAGGGCAGATTGGATATGCACATCAAGAAGGGAGCATAGATATGAGCAGACGAACAGAAAAAAGAAGATATGGTAAGTATAATAAATTTGATGTCGTGTATGCAGATTTTGGAAAAAATCCACATGGCATCCAGGGAGGAATCAGACCAGGAATAATTATTTCATGTGATGCCAGTAATCATGATGGTGCACCACAGGTGTCAGTAGTCCCTTTGAGCAGTAAGTTAAAGGATATTCCGGTACATGTGATTTTAAATCCGAAGGATGTGAGTGGATTTGGATTAAGTAAGATATCTGATTTTATGCCTGAAGATGCACAGACAATTTCAAAAGGCTGCATTAGAGCAAAAAGTGGAACTATCATTGAGGATTCCGGCGTGAGAGAAGAAATAGACAGAGCATTGATACGACAGTTTGATCTGTTACCTGTAGCTCGCAAAATGGTAATGGAGGAGTTAGCAAATGGACAGCAGAACTAAAAAGACTAATAATAAAAGATTTGTCAGATATTCAGAAGGAGCAGAGATGTATTCAATGAGTGTGTCAAAGTTTATGCAGTTAGCGAAGGATGCAAAGGCATGTTATAAAGTGAATCAGCTGGTGTTGGTTAATCTGGATATTATTGATGAATATCTGGAGACTTTCCATATTGTAGATGACGAGTTTTATAAGTAATTATGAGAAATGACGCATTGATATAGAAGAAATACAAACAAGTATGGAGAAAAATGAGCCAAGAGAGAAAAAATGTATTGACTTTCGGTCAGACCAAAAGTATAATATGACTAAGATATGAAGGAGGCATACAGATGGCTAGAACTGGAAGACCAAAAGCAGATAAACCTTTTGATCATAAGGTAACTGTTAAATTCAAAGAAGAGGAATACCAGATAATGGTTGAGTATGCTGAGACTCATAATCTATCCATTTCGCAATTGATTAGAATGGGTGTTGAATTACAAATGAAGCAGCAGGCTAATCAGTAGAACAGGCTCTTTTCTCCGGAAAGGAGAGAATAATGGCTTGTAGAAAAGATGGTAAAGGCAGAGTATTAAGAAAGGGTGAGGGTTACAGAAAAGGCGACGGAAGATACTCATATGTATATATTGATCCATTAGGCAAGAAAAGAACCATTTATGCAAAGTCTTTGGTGAGGCTTCGAGAAAGAGAAGAACAGTTACAAAAAGACCAGTTGGATGGACTTGATATCTATGTCGCAGGAAAAGCTGATGTAAACTTTTTGTTTGACAGGTACATATCAACTAAAACAGAATTGCGTAGCACTACTTACAGTAATTATTTGTATACATGGAATCATTTTATTCGTGATACATTTGGCAAGAAGAAAGTAAGAGATGTGAAATACTCAGACGTGTTATTCTTTTATACAGACTTGATTAATAATCAGGGATTACAGATTAATACGCTTGAGACAATTAACACAGTACTAAGACCTACATTTCAACTTGCTGTCAGAGATGATATCATAAGGAAGAATCCGGTAGACGGAGCATACTGTGAAGTAAAAAAGCGTAATGGTGGTGCCAGAAAAACAAGGCGAGCGTTGACTGTGGATCAGCAGAGAAAATTCATGGAGTATGTAGCAAAGAATCCGTTCTTTTATCACTGGTATCCATTCTTTGTATTTTTGTTAGGAACTGGATGCAGAATAGGAGAAGCAATTGGGATACGCTGGGATGATATTGATTTGGAAAATCGAATCATTGATATCAATCATAGCTTGACCTATTACCAGAGAGCGGATGATTCATATAAATGTGAGTTTAGAGTATCTTTGCCAAAGACAGAAGCTGGTAATCGTAGAATACCTATGATGCAGCAGGTATATGATGTGCTTCAGGAAGAATATGAGAGACAGAAGCAGGAAGGCTTTTGCGTTGAGAATGTGGATGGAATGACCAATTTTGTATTTACAAACCGATTTGGGATGCCACATAACCCAGCAGCAGTAAACCGGGCAATCAAGAGAATTGTGGATACACATAATTCAGAAGAAGAGGTGGCTGCTAAAAAGGAGAAGAGAGAACCTGTTATGATTCCAAGATTCTCCTGCCATATCTTCAGACACACGTTTGCATCAAGATTTTGCGAGAATGAAACCAACATCAAAGTAATTCAAGAGGTAATGGGACATGCTGATGTATCGACTACCATGAACATATATGCAGAAGCAAACCCAGATGTTACCAAATCAGTAATTGAGAAATTATCAAAAAATATGGATATTTTTTAGAAAAGAGTCCTGCGATTGAACTCTTTGAAGATTGAAAATATACCTATTCATACTGGGATAAATATGCTATACTCATCTAGTATTGAAGTGTTTGACACGGCAGTACATGTCTTAAAATAAAAAGACGTATTTTAAGGCGAATGACATCTTTTAGACGCACAAAAGTCAAAAAAACGTCCAAGAGTGACCAAGTATATAGAATCCGGGAAAGCCTATTTTCCAAGGGTTTGCAAGGATATACAAGAGTTAGCTTAGCAATCAAAAAAATTCCCGACAATGAAATCACAGGGCGCTGCTAAGAACGAAGCAAACAACGCAGCTCAGTCTGGTGCAGCAGCTCCGGCAGAGACAAAAGTAGCTGAGAAGGTTGATTTCTCCAATGTGAAGATTGAACCAATCTTTGAAGAAATGGTTGATTTCGATACATTTGCAAAATCTGATTTCCGTGCAGTTAAGATTCTTGAGTGTGAAGCAGTTCCGAAATCCAAGAAGCTTCTGAAGTTTGTACTGGATGACGGAGAACGCAAGGATCGCGTGATTTTAAGTGGTATTCACGAGTATTACGAGCCAGAAGAACTGGTTGGTAAGACAGCAATCGCTATCGTTAACCTGCCACCGAGAAAGATGATGGGAATTGATTCCGAGGGTATGCTGATTTCAGCAGTACACGAGGAAGATGGTCACGAGGGACTGAACCTTCTGATGGTAAATGACAGAATCCCAGCAGGTGCTAAGCTCTATTAAGATGATGTAAAGATGTACCGTTTTACCAAATAGACGGGACGTACTTCATTTGATAAAAAACTAAAAAAACAGCGATTTACATTAAACTTACATCAATTGATGCAGAAATCGGTGCAAGCAAGGGAAAATCGCATAATTAGTGCAATGGGTGGGCAATTCCAATCGGAGTTGCCCATTTTCTAAAATGAATGGAAATGCAAATCGATATTTAGCGAGGTAAAGATATATGCTTCATTTAGAAAAAGTAAATGGTAATAATGTCTGGGATATCCTGAAACTGACGGTATCGAAATCGCAGAAGAACTTCGTTGCCACCAATGAGATCAGCATCATTGAAGCGTATACTGCAATTACGGGAAACGGTCATGCATTCCCGTTTGGTATATATGATGAGGATAAGCCTGTAGGCTTCCTGATGATTGGTTTTGATGTTGATGATTATTGGACGGATGCACCTGAAATTGCAAAGGGAAACTATAATCTGTGGCGTCTTATGATCGATAAGGCATATCAAAACAGAGGGTACGGAAAAGAAGCGGTCAGCCTTGCATTAGAGTTCATAAAATCTATGCCTTGTGGAGAAGCAGAATACTGTTGGCTATCATATGAACCCGATAATGCAGTTGCCCGTCAGATGTATCGCTCTTTCGGTTTCGAAGAAACCGGTGAAATGGACGGCGAAGAACTGATCGCTGTTCTGAGACTGCAATTAACAACTTCAAGTTTTTGAAACTGAGAAATAGGAAGTTGTGGAGGTAATTATCAATGAGAAATATTTACGATAATAGTGAATTTTTTGCCGCATATGCGGAAATGGGAAGAAGCAAAGATGGTCTGAAAGCTGCTGGAGAGTGGCATCAGTTGCAACCGTTATTCCCTAAATTACAGGGAAAAAAAGTTTTGGATTTAGGATGTGGTTACGGTTGGCATTGCAAATATGCCGCACAAATGGGAGCTACTGAAATTCTTGGTATTGATAGTAGTCAAAAAATGATTGCAAAAGCAGTAGCTGATAACTCTGATGACAAAATCAAGTATAAAGTTTGCGGTGTTGAAGAATACATTTATCCTGAAAATACTTATGACCTAGTTGTTTCTAACCTGGTACTGCACTATATCGAAAATTTAGCTAATGTTTATCAAAAGGTGTATTGCACATTAAAAGTAGGTGGGTATTTCCTATTCAATATTGAACATCCGACTTTCACCGCAGGTGTTAATGAGGATTGGATTTATGATGAAAATGGGAAACCTAAATATTGGCCAATCGACAATTACTATTACCCAGGCGAAAGAGAAACCAATTTTCTTGGTCAACGAGTAATTAAACAGCACCACACATTAACGCAGATATTGAATCCACTTATAAAATGTGGTTTTCAAATTGAGGCTATTGAGGAAGCAATGCCTCCGGCAGATATGATGGGTATGCCGGGAATGTGTAATGAAATGCGTAGACCTATGATGTTGTTGGTTAAGGTTAAAAAGGTTTAATAAACAACTTCTAGTTTGTAGATGCAAATACATAGTAATTATGGTGTAGGGGACAAGGAATTGTTCCTTGCAAATCGCAATTTATAAAGGAGAATATTGATGAACCTATTTTTATGTTCGCACTTTTCAAGTGTAGGAAGTCTGATAAAGGAAGAAGTTGAAAATAAAAAAGTCGCATTTATTCCAACAGCTTCGCTGCGTGAAGGCTACACCGGTTATGTCGGCTCGGCTCGAAAATTATTCAAAAAGTTGGGAGCAATCGTAACTGAAATTGATATTTCAACGGAGGCTTATTCAACGATACAGTCTGTTTTTGAAGATGCGGATGTGATATATTTTACCGGCGGAAATTCTTTTTTCCTTATAGACCAGCTCCGTAAAACGGGAACGGATGAGCTGTTGAAGAAAGAATTGGCAAAGGGAAAACTGATGATTGGTGAATCGGCAGGTGCGATTATATGCGCTCCAAGCATCCAATATATCGAGCAAATGGATGAAAAGCCGGAGGACTACTCACAAGAAGATGATGCAGGGCTTGATTTGATTGATTTCTATGTTCTTCCGCATTATCTTACAGCACCATTTAAGAAAGTTACCGAGAAAATAATGACTGAGTTTTCGGATTTGAATCTATGCCCAATTAACAACCGTCAGGGAATTATAATTGATGGTGAAGGTTCAAAGGTTATTTGTAAAGACTAATTTGAAAATTCAAGTTTGTCGGACTTACTCTACAATAATCAAAGACCGCTTACATCGTGTAGGCGGTCTCTTTTCTTATTCAGAAATATTTGATTTTGAGCTTTCTTTTCTTGGCTGACATTACCTTGCAGAGAACATTGTCAACCCCGTCGGTATATCTGCCTTGTGCTATCAGGCTGTTCTTTAAACGGATAAGTGATTGTATTACTCTGCCATATTCGTCATCATTAAGATAGATGAAGCACTTGAATTGATGGGCAGGTAGACTATATGTATGGAGAAGCACTTTATAAGCCTGAAATGAAAGAAGGAAATCCTATAAGGTTATATAGTTTGGATGAAATCACGGAGATATTCGGTAAATTAGGACTTCGTATTTGTAACAGCTTTGCTGATTTCAGTGGAAAGCCGAGTTCTGATAATGATATTCAATTGATGGTTTATTCCATACGAGAATAAAAATAGAGTAGACGAATTATTTAGCAATCTTCATCAAATCTTTATTTTTTTCTGTTAGGTTATATTTCAGTAAGAAATGAAATATGGAAGGAAGGATAGTAAAGATGGAAATGATGTTGCAGACACAAAATTTGTGTAAATATTTTAGAAAGCAGAAAGCGGTAAATAATGTTTCACTTAATATAGAAAAGAAACAGATTTATGGACTGCTTGGACCGAATGGTGCGGGAAAATCTACCACATTGAAAATGTTGACTGGTATGATGAAACCAACTGCAGGAAAGATTTACTTTGATGGAAAACTTTGGGATAGGAAAGATTTATCAAAAATAGGAGCGTTAATTGAGAATCCGCCTATTTATGAAAATCTTTCCGCCAGAGAGAATTTGAAGGTAAGACAATTATTGCTTGGTACAGATGAAAACAGAATTGATGAGGTCTTGCAGATTGTATCACTTACAAACACCGGAAAGAAGAAAGCAGGACAGTTTTCTTTGGGAATGAAGCAAAGACTAGGCATTGCAATGGCATTGCTTGGAGAACCGGAACTTTTGATATTGGATGAACCTACGAATGGATTAGATCCAATAGGCATCGAGGAATTACGAGAGCTGATCCGGTCTTTTCCGGAACAGGGAATCACTGTAATTCTCTCCAGTCATATTCTCTCAGAGGTACAGTTACTTGCAGATAAAGTCGGGATTATTTCAGGTGGAATCTTAGGATACGAAGGAGCATTAAAGCAGGGAGATAATCTTGAAGATTTGTTTATGAATGTGGTAAGAAAAAACCAGAAAGCAGGTGAAATCCATGGTTAATATTATAAAAGCAGAACATCAAAAAGCCAAAAGAACCATGCGAAAAAAGTTTATCTGGGGATTTCCTCTTCTTACATTTGTCATGGCATTTATATTTACTCTTGGGATGACAAATGCTTATGCAGAAAGTGTTTGGAACTGGTGGTATACACTTTTGCTGCCGGGGATGATTGCTCTATTTTGTTATCTTTCTGTGGCGCAGGAGAAAAAGATAAAATACTATCATTTAACGACTATTCCCACAGATAGAAGAAAATTGTTGCTGGGGAAAATTATTTATATTGGGTACATGATTTTGTTTTCTAATGTGATTGTGTTTGCAGGAGCAACGCTTGGAGGCTTTCTTCTAACGACACATGTTCCAGTTGGAGGAGCGTTGATGGCAGTATTGTTTCTGACGGTTTCTGAGTTATGGGAGATTCCGGTAGCTTTATTTTTAAGTGAACGATTTGGAATGATTGTAAACCTGTTCGTCTGCCTGTTTATTACCGTCAGCGGTGTGGTAATATCACAAACCAGAATCTGGTATGTACTTGTTTCTGCAATCCCTATGCGAATGATGTGCCCGTTGCTTCATGTTTTACCAAATGGACTTGCCGCAGAAGCAGGGAATCCTCTTTTGGATACGGGAGTCATTGTTCCGGGAATGTGTCTCTCAATCATCTGGTTTGTTTTTGTAACGGTTCTGTTTTTGAAATGGTTTGAGAGAAGAGAGGTGAAATAAGATGATTGGAAGATCTCTTAATGCAGACTTGCGAAAGATGAAAGGAACATCTGTGATTCTGGCACACTTACTGATTCCGATTATAACCAGCGTTATATTTTTAATATATTACTTTTTTTCACCATGGAATGAAAATATGAAAGTGATTGCATTTTATCAGGCAATAGGAGCAGGACTTCCGGTACTTATTGGAATTTTTACAGCAAGTGTGATGGAACAGGAACAAAATGCAGGTGATTTTCAAAATCTGTTGTCTTTACCGGATAAACCTGCAGCATTTTTATCGAAACTGTTGATGCTACTGGTTTTGTGTCTGTGCTCTATCCTATTGACAGCAATCATATTCGGAATTGGATTTGGAAGAATCGCATCAAGCGATATCGAAATCATGAAAGGATGTATATTTGCAGCATTGCTGCTGTGGGGAAGCAGTGTTCCACTTTATCTGTGGCAGCTGATTCTGGCTTTTCAGTTTGGAAAAGGGGTATCCATTGGAGCAGGGATTATATCAGGACTAATTAGTGCATTGATGCTTACCGGACTTGGAGATTATGTGTGGAAATATGTATTTGTCTGCTGGACGGGTAGAGTACCATATACTTATCTGCAATCTGTATTGGGAGAAACTAGTGTAGGTGAATGGTTGCCATTCATACCAGGTTGCTTAATATTTACAGGGATTAGTATGGTATACTATTTTTGGTGGGTAAACCACTGGGAAGGAAACAGAATATCGGAATAGAATCGAGGGAAACTATGGCAAAAATACTGGCAGTTGATGATGAACCGGCAATTCTGGAAATGATAGAAAGCATTTTGAATAAGGATGGACATCTGGTTACCAAAGTAAGTAATCCACTAAAAATTAATATGGAAGAATTACATCGTTATGACCTGATTTTACTGGACATTATGATGCCTGGAATTGATGGCTTCGAATTATGCAAAAGAATCAGGGCACTTGTGGATTGTCCGATTTTGTTTCTTACGGCAAAAACGGAGGAAAACAGTCTGGTAAACGGACTTTCTTTAGGAGCAGATGATTATATTTCAAAGCCATTTGGAGTGATGGAACTTCGGGCAAGGATCAATGCACATCTTAGAAGAGAGCACAGGGAACATTCTGTCCGGATGGTTTTAGGGAGAGTCTGCATTCAGATGTCTCAAAAGAAACTGTTGATGGATGATAAAGAACTTCCGTTTACGAAAGCAGAGTACGAAATCTGTGAATTTCTGGCTAAAAACAGAGGACAGGTTTTCTCAAAGGAACAGATATTGGAAGCGGTCTTTGGCTTTGACAATGAGAGTAATGACAGTACTATAATCACGCATATCAAAAATATAAGAGCAAAATTTGCGGATTATGATTATATGCCGATAAAAACAGTCTGGGGGATTGGATATAAATGGGAAGAGTAAAGAGAAGCAATGCACTCAGCAGGATTTTTATGAGATATGTACTGGTCATGCTTGGATCATTAGTTGGTTTGGTGATTGTTGCTTATCTGCTGCTGTGCCTTTTGATTAGTGTGGGCTGTATTTATCCGGCAAATTATGCAGAGCAAAAGATTAATGAAGCATATGATACGATTCTACGTGCAGATAAAGTGACTGCTGAGATGATTCCCGCACTTTGTGATTATGTAATCTTTTCAGAGAATGGAGAGAAAATAGGTGGAGATCTGTCAGAACAATACGAACAGATAGCATGGAATGTTGCAAAGTACGGAAACGCATCCGGGAAATATTTTTATAAAGTAATTGTAAGGGAAAATGAATATGTTGTATTGCAATATCGCCTGACACCTCAATATCATTCAGCTTTTTTGAGGGAGCATTTTATAGGACCACAGAATGTGATGAGTATTATGTCAGTGATTGGAGCGGTAGCGATTATCATCATTCCGTCCATACGTTTTGGAAAAAGAATCAAAAAGCAGATGCAGCCTGTATTAGACGCAATCAGACAAATAAAGGATCAAAATCTGGAATATGAGACATCCTGTTCCGGTATCAAAGAGTTTGATGACTGTTTATCGGCAATCGATGATATGCGAGATGCATTGCGAGAATCTTTAGAAAAGCAGTGGAAAACAGAGCAGGAAAAGAAACAACAGATGTCTGCTTTGGCGCATGATATTAAAACACCTCTTACGATTGTACGGGGAAATGCAGAACTACTTTCAGAGACTGAACTGACCACAGAACAGAAGAATAATATCACTTATGTTTTGAACGGCACAACACAGATACAAAGTTATGTAAAACAGTTGATAGATGTCACAAAATCATGGAATTGCAGTGATGTTACCTATACAACGGTGAGGTTAGAAGATTTTTTCGCAGATATAAAGGAACAGGCACTCGGACTGGTAGAAATCTATCACCAGAAAATAGATTGGAAGGCGGGACAAAGTGATAAAAAGGTAACGATTGCTTATGATCCAATGTTCCGAGCCGTAATGAATGTGATTCAGAATGCAGTGGAGCATACAAAAGAAAATGGAATCATTTATATTGACGCAAAGGAGCAGGATGGCCGGCTGACATTCATTGTGGAGGATAGCGGATCAGGATTTACAAAAGAAGCATTATTGCATGGCACAGAGCAGTTTTTTATGGATGACACAAGTAGAAATGGCGAAGCCCATTATGGGATGGGACTATTTTTTGCAAAAACTGTGGCTGAAAAATATGGTGGAGGTATTAAACTTTCGAATTCTGAAAATACAGGTGGGGCGAGGGTAGAAATATTTTTCCTGAGTAGTCAGGAAACAAGCTAAATGAAAAGTCTAATCCCCCAGCATAGCTGGGGGATTAGACTTTTCATTTATACGGATATTCGCAAACTACAAGATAAAGCCAAAACTTCATATACTCTAACAGTTAGCGAAAGATGCCAGAGCAGTATACCATGTCAAACGAATTGTGTTAGTTAATTTGGATCTTATTGATGAATATCTGGAAGCATTCCGTGATGAAGAATTTTGATGAAAGAACAGGAGGAACAACTATTCCTCGAAAATTGAGAATTACATATGTTCAATTCTTTGTATTAGGTATATATTTTGAAAAGTTATCCGGTTATACTGACAATATCAAAAGGCAGAACTGTTAGAATGAGGTGAGCAGATGGATACAGCACAGAGAATAAGGATAATTCGGATGATTGAAAAAATAGAGAAGAACCCAGAATTCAGTAGTAAAATCGGTGTGAGAAATACATCTGAGTTTATATCAAGTAAACAATCAAAAAAATGAATGATTCAAATCATAACAGGAGTCAGAAGGAGTAGAATATGTTATCGTTATTATTTGCTATATGCATGATTTGGTTTATTGGAAAATTTTTTATATTTGGTGTAAAAGCATCCTGGGGAATCTTAAAGCTGCTCTGTACAGTTGTATTTTTCCCGGTGATTTTGATAGGAATGGTTGTTGGCGGACTGATTTATATTGCACTTCCATTGTTGATCATCGGCGGAATCATTGCACTTATATCATCTAACTCATAAAAATACGAGGAGGGAAGAAATTATGGGATATGATATAGAAAAAGAGAAACGAGAAGCGATTGAAGCAGGACAACGTGCGTTAAGTAGTCTTCGGACAGCAAAAGAGAACCTGAACAGTGCAAAGAATTGGGGCTTGGTGGATATGTTTGGCGGTGGATTCTTTTCTACGATGTTGAAACACTCCAAGATGGATCAGGCAAGACAAAATATGGAACAGGCGAAATATGATCTTCGTAATTTCAGTAGGGAATTAAATGATGTGAACGTGGCTTGTAATTTAAACATCAATACTGGAGACTTCTTATCCTTTGCAGATTATTTTTTTGATGGATTTGTTGTGGATTGGATGGTGCAGGATCGAATCAATAATGCCAGACATCAGGTGGAAGAAGCTATCCGCAGAACGGAATACATCATAAACCAGTTACAGCATATGTAAAGGAAAGAGGCAGTGAACCATAAATAGGTTCGCTGCCTTGTTTTTTCATACTTATTTCTGTTTCTTTTTTTCTTCTCTGAGCAATTCGATGTTTAGTCCCTGCTCTCCGGCTGTTTTATCAACCCAGAGATTCAGAGAATCTATTGCCAGAGAAATTTCATCCAGTTTGTTGCTGATAAAAGCAAAATCCTTGATCTCATCATCACTGATCTTACCGTCACGGGCAATCTGGATCAGACGTGTGGTAAGAGGATTAATCTCATTCAGACTGGCAATGGTTTCCAGGATTATATTGGACAAGTCAGAAACTTCGACTTCCGGGACATAACGGTGACCGATTTCGCATTTATGAGAGCAGTAATAATTGCAGAGATCTGGTCGCCCGTAAGCGTCTGCCATCTGGATAATATCATAAGGTGTAGGTTCCTGCATTTCATATTCAAATTTTTCAATTTTAGAATCAGAAACAGCAGTCATTTTTTCGCTGGCTTCTAATCTGGTAAGACCGGCTTCTTCCCGGCAAATCTGATAAATTGTTTTATTTTCTCTTGTAGATTGTTTCCCCATGAGAATAACCTCCCCGTATATCGCCGAACATGAGAATTATCAGGTGTTAAGTCCACATGCTGTGCGTGTATTTTCTTTATAGATTTTATTATACTTGAAGCATCAGTAAACAACAAGTGCATTGTTGATACGGAATTATGAAAGGAAGAAAAAACATGAGGAAAACTAGAAGTGATTGTAGAGTAGGAACATTTGAAAAGAAGCATGGTCTTCCACCGGGGACTATTAGAAACAAAAATGGAAGAGATACCAGAAGTGACAAAAAAATTGGCACCATTCGCAAAGAAGCAAAGTAGGAACATAATCATGGAAAAGAAAATAAGAAAAAGATATCATTCAGAAGAAGCTGTAAAAAAAGCGTTAAAAATTGAATCATTTCGAAATTTAACAAAGGATAAAGTGATGGAGTTTACATCTATGATTCCATATATGGAAAAGGAAGTGGCGCTTGAAATAATAAAGCAGTTCCCAGTATATGTAGAGTTTGTGGAATCAGCAATAGAAAATTATACACAGTTATGCAAAACAATTTTAGAAACAAATAAAGAAGAATATGAACAAGCAGTTCATGCACATCAGTATGTTCTTGAGACCTTCGCAAATCAGCTGGAACAAGAAAACTTAACAGAGGAGGAAAGAAGGGAATTTTCTGAAAAAATGATGGAAGAAGCTGATAAAATAACGGAATTATATTTACAGCAGCAGAAATTTCATGAGCGAGTGTTCAAGACGATTGGGGGAGTTGTAACATTAGCTTTGGGAGTGACGGTAACAATGTTAGGTTTAAAAGCAATTGGTAGCGATGAAGATTTACCTCAACTAGATGATGAGAATCAGAATGTTGCATAATAGCTTTATCTATAATTGAAAACAACAGGATGGAAAGGCTCAGGAAAAAGTATTCTGGGCCTTTTGTCTTAGAAGGATAGCAGTATAAAAGAGCAGGGATTTTTATACCCCACCTATTGATATACACTGTAACCATCAAAGAAGATTAAATCATAAAATTCAAAGAAATGGAGGAGTTGGCAATGAAAGGTTTTAACACTGGTGATGGTTACATGGGATTGGAGACTGTGAGAAAAAGTCTGTAACACTTTTTCTATGCGAACCCTACAAAAATATTAGAAGAATAACGTATGCAAAACTTCCTGTTTGCCAACTTGCCCTTTGAGAGAGGAAAAATCCTTTTCTCAAAGGGCTTTTTTGTTTATACGGATATTCGCAAACTTACAAGATAAAGCTAAAATTTCATATACTCTAAGCACAAGGAGGTTGAGGTTTATGAGCCAAACAGCACAGTGTCTAAGGCATATAAGCCACGAACCTGGTATACATTCTGCCAAAGGGGAACAATGACGCAGGGTATCTGTAAATTAAAAAATAATGAAAAGAAGAATAAAAAAATACAACACGAAAGGATGCGTCAAGGTAATGCAAGAATTATCGTGATACATCCTTTTGTATTTGGATTGAGTATTTTTCTTTCCCTGCTTGTCAAAAGTAATGGATGGAATGTATAATATTGTTAATGATCCAGAGATATTTATTTTGGAAACAGCTTAATCAATTTGGAGGTATAAAATGAAAGCACATAAGTATTGGTCAATCGGAGCGTTAATTACTATGATTGGAACTTTTTATACTGGATATAAAGGATCCAAATCAGGTCATAGGTATTTTGCGTGTAGCACTCTTATATGTATGATCATGTCTATGTATACGGGACATAAAATGATTTCAGGTAATAAAAGAACAAGAAAACAGGTGGAAAATACAAAAGCGGAGGAATAGTAAATGTTAGAGTTAGGAAAAAAAGCACCGGACTTTGAATTGCCGGATCAGAATGGAGAAATGCATAAATTAAGCGATTATGCAGGAAAAAAAGTGATCTTATATTTTTATCCAAAGGATAATACACCAGGATGTACGAAGCAGGCATGTGGCTTTTCTGAGCGTTATCCACAGTTTACTGAGAAGGGAGCTGTTATTCTCGGAGTAAGCAAGGACTCTGTAGCGTCTCACAAGAGATTTGAAGAAAAATACGGACTGGCATTTACGCTATTAGCAGATCCGGAGCGTAAAGTTATTGAAGCATATGATGTCTGGAAAGAAAAGAAAAATTATGGAAAAGTATCTATGGGTGTAGTAAGAACTACATATCTTATTGATGAGCAGGGAATCATTATAAAGGCAAATGATAAAGTCAAGGCGGCAGATGATCCTGAAAATATGCTTAAGGAATTGGCATAATGAAGATTATTTTATCACCTGCAAAAAAGATGATTGTAGATACCGATAACTTAGCACCGGTTGAACTGCCTGTCTATATTGATAAGACAGCAGAAGTATTAAACTGGATGAAAAGCAAATCAAAAGAAGAACTGAAAGCTATCTGGAAATGTAATGACAAGATTGCAGAGCAGAACTTTAACAGATTGGAAAATATGGATCTTTATAACAGGCTTACTCCGGCTGTTTTAGCATATGAAGGGATTGCATTTCAATATATGGCACCATCTGTGTTTGAAATCCAGCAGTTTGAGTATTTGCAAAATCATTTAAGAATCTTGTCTGCGTTTTATGGCATTTTAAAACCAATGGATGGTGTGACTCCTTATCGTCTTGAAATGCAGGCAAAGGTTGGAATTGGAGATGCAAAAAATCTGTATGAGTACTGGGGAGAATTGTTATACCGCTCAATAATCGATGACAGGAGGATTATCATTAATCTTGCATCAAAAGAATACTCAAAATGTATAGAAAAGTATCTGACATCACAGGACAGATATATTACGATTGTATTTTGTGAGTTATCCGGAGATAAATTGGTAACAAAAGGTACCTATGCCAAGATGGCTCGTGGTGAAATGGTCAGATTCATAGCGGAAAATAATATTGAAAATCCGGTGGAGATTCAGAAATTTGACAGACTCGGATATTCATTTAGGTCTGATTTATCTTCAGATTCAGAATATGTATTTGAACGCAAAATAAAATAGTTATTCAGGTAAAAGATGCTCAGTTTGACAGTTTTTATAATAATGAGAATTATTACTATTTTTATTGACAGCAGGATGATGGTGGTATATAATCCTTATTAAGAACTAATCCTAATAAGGAGGACGAATGACAAGTAGGAGAAATACCATTCAAAAAGATCTCGTAAGAAATACCGTATACGAAATGAGAAGACACGTTACGGCGAATGAAGTGTATGAATTTATAAAAGAAGCATATCCAACAATTGGAAAAGGAACTGTATATAGAAATCTTGATATATTGGTAGAGGAAGGTGCATTAAGAAAGGTTGAAGTTCCGAATGGACCGAACCGATTTGATTTTACATTGAAAAATCATTACCATGTAAGATGTATAAAGTGCGGTGAAATTTTTGATGTGGATATGGATCAAATACCGGATTTGCTGGAAAGAATTCATAACACTCATGGAATTGAATTTGTGGATTATGATATTTCATTTAAAGGCATTTGCCCGAAATGCAGGGAGAAGGTAAAGGAGGAACAGCATGGATAGGAAAGCAATGTATAAGTTGAGTTATGGACTGTTTATATTGACCGCTAAAGAAGCAGAAAAAGATAACGGATGCATCATTAATACAGCCATTCAGGCAGCTTCGGAACCAAACCAGTTAAGTATCTGTGTAAATAAGGCAAATTATACGCATGATATGATTCAAAGAACCGGAAAATTTACTGTATCGGTCTTAAGTCAGAAGGCACAATTTGAATTGTTTAAACATTTTGGCTTCCAATCAGGAAGAGATACCAATAAGTTTGAAGCCTTTGAGCAGTGTGTCAGGGGCACAAATGGTATTTATTATATTACAGAAGGTACAAATGCATACATTTCTGTGACAGTTACTAAAACAGAGGACTTGGGTTCACATACGATGTTTATCGGTGAGATAACCGATATGGAAGTTTTAAGCAATGTTCCTTCAGTAACATATGATTATTATCAGAATAATATTAAGCCTAAGCCACAGGAGGTTGGAAAAACAGAGGACAGTCAGACAATATGGCGTTGCAGAATTTGCGGATATGAATATGTAGGCGAGGAATTACCAGATGACTTTATATGTCCTTTGTGCAAGCACCCGGCATCAGATTTTGAAAAAGTAGTAAAGAAACGGAGGTAAAAGAGATGGCGGCAAACGAATATGCAGGAACACAGACAGAGAAGAATTTACAGGAGGCATTTGCAGGGGAATCACAGGCAAGAAATAAGTATACCTATTTTGCTTCTGTAGCGAAAAAGGAAGGTTACGAGCAGATGTCAGCATTGTTTTTAAAGACTGCAGATAATGAGAAAGAACATGCAAAGATGTGGTTCAAGGAATTAGCAGGAATTGGTGATACAAAGGAAAACCTGGTGGCAGCGGCAGAAGGCGAAAATTATGAGTGGACAGATATGTATGATGGCTTTGCTAAAACAGCTGAGGAAGAAGGATTCCCTGAGCTTGCAGCAAAATTCAGGGCAGTAGGTGAGATTGAGAAGCACCATGAGGAAAGATATCGTGCACTTCTTAAGAATATTGAAACTTCACAGGTATTTGAAAAGAGCGAAGTTAAGGTATGGGAATGCCGTAACTGCGGACATATTGTGGTAGGAACTAAGGCGCCTGAAGTATGTCCGGTATGTAATCATCCACAGAGCTATTTTGAAGTACATGAAGAGAATTATTAAGGAGATGAGATTATTACGAAGAAGAAAGTGATTAATTCAAAAAAAGCAGTAATGATAGGCTGTGGCTTTGTTGGTTCTGCATCGGTATTTGCTCTGATGCAGAGTGGCTTGTTTACAGAGATTAAGTGATAATTCTTTTGAAATGAAGCTATGGGAGATTATCCCAAGACAAAAACAGGTTTTTGATTGGAAAACGTGTAAAAATGTCGCAGTTTTTTTGCAAAGATTGTAGATTATAAATCTTCTTTTACAAGCGATAATAATCTGATGAAAACAATGATCATCAGGTGCTTCAAAACATCTTTCCAATTTGGTGCAGGCAGATATTATTGAACCAGTATCCGGTCACGGAAAAGGAAAATATAAATTCAAGAAGTAGTTTAGGTATTGTAAAATTTCCACTCGATGAGTGGAAAATTTGCTTATCCAATACGTCGTAAAACCCCTTGCTTCAGCTATGGGGATATAAGACGCGTCCATCGAATTT